>Ga0208826_1001940_pt1 | contig 16216 bp, 12 predicted proteins | sample AD_UKC115_MetaG_FD_184451 | JGI IMG/M metagenome (GOLD analysis project Ga0208826, IMG submission 184451) | Active sludge microbial communities of municipal wastewater-treating anaerobic digesters from Hong Kong - AD_UKC115_MetaG (SPAdes)... | ecosystem: Engineered > Bioreactor > Anaerobic >...
ACTTTCGCCCGAGATGCTCGTCATCTGCGATGAGGAGAAGCCCTCCTGCGTCGCCGGCGTGATGGGCGGCGAATGGAGCGGCATCCAGAGCGACACCGAAACCGTCGTCTTTGAATCCGCAAACTTCCTCGGCTCCTCCGTGCGCAAGACTGCCCAAAAGCTCGGCATGCGCACCGAGAGCTCCGGCCGCTTCGAAAAAGAGCTCGATTCCCGGATGTGCCTGCCGGCCATTCAGCGGGCCTGCGAGCTCGTCGAGCTGCTGGGCGCGGGCGAGGTCGTCGGCGGCTGGATCGACGTCGACAACGCCAACTATGAAGATTACCGCCTGCCGCTCCACGCCGACTGGATCAACCGCTTCCTCGGCATCGACGTCACGCCGGAGTATATGAAGGAAGTCCTCCGGAAGCTCGATTTCCGCTTCGACGGCGATACCATGATCGTGCCGAGCTACCGCGCCGATGTCCGCCACAAGGCCGACGTCGCCGAGGAGATCGCCCGTTTTTACGGCTACGACAAGATCCCGGACGACGTCGCCGGCAGCGTCAACGAGGGCGGCTACAGCGAGCGCCAGCTCTTTGAAAAGGAACTGCGCCGTCTCTTCCTCGCCAACGGCTGCTACGAGGCCGCCACCTATTCCTTCATCAGCCCAAAATTCTACGATAAGATCTGCCTGCCGGGGGACTGCGCGCTGCGCAAAAGCCTCGTGATCGCAAACCCCCTCGGCGAGGACACCTCGATCATGCGCACCACCTGCCTGCCCTCTATGATGGACGTGATCGCCCGCAACTACTCCAACCGCAACATCGACGGCCGCTTCTTTGAGATCGGCACCGTCTATCTGCCGAAAGGCCCCGACGAGCTGCCGGATGAGCGCGCCGTCGCCGTGGTCGGCACCTACGGGGAAAACGAGGATTTCTTCGCCATCAAGGGGATGCTCGATGAGGCCTTCAAGAAGCTGTGGGTCTCCGGCGTCGAATATGAAGCCGTCCGCGACAACCCGACCTTCCACCCGGGCCGCTGTGCAAGGATTCTTTTAAGCGGAGAGGAGATCGGCTGGATCGGCGAGGCCGCGCCGAAGGTGCTTGACAACTACGGCGTCGGCACCGCCGCCTACATCGCCCAGTTCGACATCACAAAGATCTTCGACGCCCGCGTCACCGGCCAGAAGTTCAGGCCCCTGCCGAAATTCCCGGCTTCCACGCGCGACCTCGCCATCGTCTGCGCAAAAGAGACTCCCGCGGCGGCTCTGGAGAAAGCCATCCGCTCCGCGGCCGGCAGCCTGCTCGAGAAGCTCGAGCTCTTCGACGTCTACACCGGCGCGCAGGTCGGCGAGGGCAAAAAGAGCGTCGCCTACACGGTCACGCTCCGCGCCTCCGACCGTACCCTCACCGTCGAGGAGGGCGACCGCACCGTCGCCAAGATCCTCCGCGCCCTGCAGGAGATCGGCGCCGTGCTCCGCGCCTGATAAACCCCGCCCCATCGGCCCCGGCCTCATCGCCGGGGCCTGTTTTTTTTAAGGCGCCCCGGCCGGCGGGCAGACGGACGCCGGCGGTACGTACGGATATGCCATACGCCGCGCGCCGCATCGCCGCAAAAATACTCTGCGCTCCGGCCCCTCCGCTTTTCCCGGAAAATCTACGGCGGGAATCCGTTCCGGTACGGATCCGCCCGCCGGGTGCGGCACCGGGAGCCGGATTCACAGCCGTGAGCCGTTTTTCCCCAAAGGCGGCGGAAGGACCGTACAGCCCGTTCCTGCAGATAAGAAAATCCTCATGAATAAGCCAAAAGAAGGACCGTTTCTCCGCGAAACAGTCCTTCTTTTATATTCCATATTATAATATTCCAAATTAGCCTAAACGGAAATTTCTCTCCAAACACTCGTTCCGGACAGGTTTTTCTGCGGGATCCCGAACATTTCCAGAATCGTCGCGGCCTCGTCGGCGAATGTGCCGCGCGTTCCGAGGTCGGTGTCCGGGCGGACATGGCTGCCATAAACCAGCAGCGGAATGTACTCCCGCGAATGGTCCGTGGAGGGCGTCGAGGGATCGCAGCCGTGGTCGGCCGTGATCATCAGGATATCCTCCGGCTGCATTTTTTCCAGAAAGCCGCCGAGCCAGAAATCGAAGCGGGAGAGCGCCCCCGCGTAGCCGGGCGCGTCGTTGCGGTGGCCGTAGACCATATCGAAATCGACCAGATTCACGAAGCACAGGCCGCGGAAATCCCGCTCCTGCCATTCGGAGGTTGCCTGCATGCCGATCTCGTTCGGCCCGGTGCGCCGGAATTCGGTGAGGCCGCGGCCCGCGAAGATGTCGTTGATCTTGCCGATGCCGACGACGTCGAGGCCGGCCGCTTTCAGCAGGTCGAGCGCCGTCTCCTCCGGCGGGGGCAGGGAAATATCGTGCCGGTTGGCGGTGCGGAAAAACTCCGGCCACTCCCCGGCGAAGGGCCGCGCGATGATGCGGCCGACCGCGTGTTCGCCGCAGAAGACCCGCCGTGCCGTCTCGCAGATCGCGTAAAGCTCCGGCACCGGAATCACCGATTCGTGCGCAGCGATCTGGCAGACGCTGTCCGCCGAGGTATAGACGATCGGCTTTCCGGTCGCCATATGTTCCCGGCCGTAATCGCAGAGGACCTGTGTGCCGGAATAGGGCCGGTTACAGAGCACCTCCCGGCCGATCGCCGCTTCCAGCGCGGCGATGAGCTCCGGCGGAAACCCTTCGGGATAGGTGGGCAGCGGGCGCTCCGAGACGCAGCCCGTAAGCTCCCAATGCCCGATGGTCGTATCCTTGCCGCGGCTTCGCTCCTCCAGACGGCAGAAGGCGCCAATGGGGCGCTCCGCCTTTGGAAGGGAAGTCACTCCGGCGATATTGCCGAGGCCGAGCGAAATCATATTGGGCACGGAGAGCTCTCCGGCGGCAGCGCAGGCCGCGAGGGTATCGCTGCCCTCGTCGCCGAACTGCGCCGCATCCGGCAGCGCGCCGATGCCGAAACTATCCAGAACGATCCAGAATACCCGTTTCACTGACATAGTCGTTCCCCCTTGGTACTCCCGCGGGTCAGGCTCGCAGGGAGGCGTCCCGATATCGGCCTTCTCCTGCCGACCCTTGATCACGACGCAGCTGTTTGCGGCGGTGGGGAGGCCCTTTTTCGTCAGACGGACGCCGAAGCTCTCCCGGAGCAAAGTATTTTCCCTCTCAGTCCCGGGGGTCAGGCTCGCAGGGAGGCGTCTCGATATCGGCCTTCTCCTGCCGGCCCTTGATTACGACATAGCTGTTTGTGGCGGTGGGGAGGCCCTTTTTCGTCAGACGGACGTCGAAGCTCTCCCGGAGCAGGGAATAGATCACCGCGAAGACCGGCACGCCGATCAGCATGCCCATGATGCCAAACAGTCCGCCGCCGATCAGAATGGCAAACATCACCCAGAGCGCCGGCAGGCCGGTGGAATCCCCGAGAATCTTCGGGGTGAGGATATTGCCGTCAAACTGCTGCAGCACAAAGATCATCACGACGAACCACAGGGAGTCGATCGGATCCACCATCAGCAGAATCAGCGCCGAGGGGACGGCCCCAAAGAAAGGCCCGAAGAACGGGATCACGTTGGTGACGCCGACGAGGAAGCTGATCAGCAGCGCATAATCCATATGGAACAGCAGCATCAGGATATAACAGAGAACCCCGACGATCACGGAGTCGATGAGCTTTCCGTTGATGAAGCCGCTGAAGACACGGTGGCTCTCCCTTGCCACGGAGACCAGCCTGTCGGCGGTTTCCCTCTTGGAATACGCGTAGATCACCTTTTTGAGCTGCCCGATCAGCGTCTCCTTACTGAACATCAGATAGATGGAAATAATCACGCCGATCGAAATATCCATGAGCCCCCCGCCGACCTGCATGGAGAGATTGGCAAGCTGCGGAAGCAGCGCGGAGGCATACGCCGTCAGCTTCTTTACAAGGCTCTCGGTCGTGATGGAGGTCTGCAGAAGCTCCTCCAAAAACGAAAAATCGAGGTTGTATTGATCGAGAAGAGACTGTGCGGCAGCCACCAGGCTGTTGTAGTAGTCGGGTACCCGGCTGATAAACAGCTCAACGCTTTCCACGACCTGCGGAATGATGATCCAGAAGAAAAAGGTCAGCACGGTGCCCGTCAGGATCCAGGTCAGCAGAATCGCCAGAGAACGGCGCGTCTCGGGGCGCGGCTTCTTCTTTTCCGCAAACTTGAACACGTGTCTTTCAAAAAACATCATCGGCGCGTTCAGCAGATATGCCATGACGAAACCGATGGTGAACGGCCGGAACATCTTTGCCACGCTCCCGGCGAAGGCGGCCGTCTTCGACCAGTTCTTCATGGCAAAGAACAGCAGGAGCACGGCGAATGCGACCAGAATGACCCAGACCGCGCGTTTGGTATCCCGTTTTGTCCAGTTCAGATTCACGAAAAGCATCCCTTCCTCTCCGGAATTGATTTCCGGTTTCATCTTATCATAAAGGCCCCGAAAAATCCACGAAAATATTGGAAAAGCCCGCCCTTGCGGCCGAACGTGAACTATGTTACACTCATATCGTATTTTATCCGACAAAGGAGGCGCCCACACATGGAATTCCAGGCTGACATCATCCGGGCCATCCAAAGTATTGCCACGCCCTTTCTTGATTTGGTCATGGAAGGTGTGACGCTCCTTGGGGAGGAGATCTTTCTGGTTCCGGCCGTGGCGCTTCTTTTCTGGTGTGTCAGCAAGGAACTGGGCTACTGGCTCTGTGGCTGCGCGGCGGCGGGCAACCTCACCGTCAACGCGCTGAAAGCCGTCTTCGCGGTGGCGCGCCCGATCGGCGTCGCGGGCATCCGCGTGATCCGGTCTTACACCGCCACCGGCACCTCGTTCCCCAGCGGCCACACGCAGGCCGGCACCAACTTCTTTACGTCTCTGGCGCGGGCAACCGGGCGCCGGCGCTTTTATATTCTTGCCGCCGTTGTGCCGGTGCTGATCGCCGTCTCGCGCCTCTACTGCGGGGTGCACTGGCCGACGGATGTTCTGGCCGGGCTCGCCGTCGGCATTCTGCTGCCGCTGCTGCTCTGGAAGCTCTACCGCAGAATCCTGCCGGGCAGGCGCCCTCTTTTCTTTCTGGGCCTGACGGCGATTTTCATCCCGTTTTTATTTCTGAGCGGCGACGTCGCCGACCTGTGGAAGAGCTTCGGCTTCTCGTTGGGCATCGCGGCGGGGAATTTTCTTGAGCAGAAATACGTCCGCTTTGAGACCGGCGGCCGCCTCGATAAACTCGTGCTGCGGTACCTGATCGGCATGACCCTCGTCCTTCTATTTTATGCGGGGATGAAGGCCGTCTTCCCGGAGGGGAACCTGTTTGCCCTGATCCGGTATACCGTCCTTCCCGTGGTGATGCTGGCGGGCTGGCCGGCCCTCTTTAAAAAATGGGGATTATAAATTCCTCGTATCCGGCGCGGCCTCCCGAAGAAAAGCCCGGTTCGCTTGATCCGGAATTCCGTCCCGCCGGCGATCCGGCCGTGATGCCCGCAGCGGCGGGCCCTGCTTCCAAAACAGGCGGCCTTTTTTTGGCATAAAAAACGGGCGGCGGAGCGATCCGTCACCCGATATTTTTTAAACTCAGAGGAGGCTGATTCCGTCGGAAGAGAGGGAGTCGAGCATCTCATCCGACCAGACGGAGGCCTGCACCTCGCCGATATGCCGTTTGCCGAGCAGTACCATGCAGATTCGGGACTGCCCGATGCCGCCGCCCATCGTCAGCGGAAGCTCTCCGGCGAGCAGCGCCTTGTGGAAGGGGAACTGCTTGCGCTCTTCGCAGCCGGAGACCTCAAGCTGGGCGTCGAGGGACTGCGGGTCGACGCGGATGCCCATGGAGGAGAGCTCCACCGCGCGCTCCAGCACCGGATACCAGATCAGGATGTCGCCGTTGAGCGACCAGTCGTCGTAATCCGGCGCGCGGCTGTCGTGCGGCGCCCCGCTGCGCAGCGGCCCGCCGATCTGCATCAGAAAGACGGCTCCGTACTTTTCCGCGATCCGGTCCTCGCGCTCCTTCGGCGTCAGATCCGGCATCAGATCCTCCAGCTCCTGCGTGGAGACGAAGGCGATCTCCTCCGGAAGCCACGGCTCAAATCCGGAAAAGCGTCCGTCCAGGCTCTGCTGCGTCCTGCGCAGGGCCCCGTAGATCTTCCGGACGGTGTCCTTCAGGAAGCCGAGGCTGCGCTGCTCCGGCGTGATGACCATTTCCCAGTCCCACTGGTCGACATAGATGGAATGAAGGTCGTCGAGATCCTCGTCCGGGCGGATGGCGTTCATATCCGTATAAAGGCCTTCGCCCACGCCGAAGCCGTAACGCTTCAGCGCAAGGCGTTTCCATTTCGCCAGGGACTGCACCACTTCCGCATCCTTTCCGACGCTCTTCACTTTAAAACGAACGGGCTTCTCCACGCCGGAAAGGTTATCATTCAGGCCGGATTCCGGAAAGACAAACAGCGGCGCGGAAACCCTCGTCAGGCCAAGCGCCCGCGCGAGTTCCGTCTGAAAGCTGTCTTTGATAAATTTGATGGCGGTCTCGGTCTCGATGATCCCAAGGTCTTTGAATGATTCCTTTTTGGCATACTGCTCCATCGTTTTTTCCCCGTTTCGGTATAAAAATTAAACTTATGTTAACACCCGGTATAGAAAAATTCAATGATTTTTTTCATGCATGAGACGCCCGCGCGAAAAAAAACGAATTTTATCCGCCCCGGGTGGTTACAAAACCGTCGTTTTCGTTTATAATAAATAGGTTATCTATGTTCTCCGCGCCGCATTCTTTTTTCCTGCCGGCGCGGGATTCCGGGAGGGATTTCATGGACCGCATCGTCCGATTTTTTGACGATATGAAGAAGAAAAAAGTCGCCTTCATCGGCATCGGCGTCAGCAACACCGACGTCATCCGCATGTTCGCGGAAAAGGGCATCGAGACGGAAGCCCGCGACAAAAGCGGACGGGATGCCCTCGGCGAAAAGGCGGAGATCCTCGAGAAAGCCGGCGCCAAGCTGATTCTGGGCGAAAACTACCTCGACGGCATCGATGCGGACGTCGTCTTCCGCACGCCCGGCATGAACTGGTGGACCCCGGCGCTCTGCGAGCTGCGGGCAAACGGCGCCGCCGTGACAAGCGAGATGGAGGTCTTTTTCGACCTCTGCCCCTGCCGGCGCTATGCCGTGACCGGCAGCGACGGCAAGACCACCACGACCACGATTCTTGCGGAGATGCTCTCGGCTTCCGGCAAGCAGGTCTGGAAAGGCGGCAACATCGGCAGGGCCCTGCTGCCGGCCATCGAGCAAATCCGGGACGACGACGCCGTCGTGGCCGAGCTCTCGAGCTTTCAGCTGATCTCCATGCGCACCTCGCCCGAGGTGGCCGTCGTCACCAACGTCGCGCCGAACCACCTCGACGTCCACAAGGACATGGAGGAGTACATCGAGGCCAAGCGCAACATTCTGAGGCACCAGAACGCCTTCTCGCGCACCGTGCTCAACGCGGACAACGTCATCACCGCGAGCATGGCGGAGCTCGTGCGCGGCGATCTGCGCTGGTTTTCCCGCCAAAACCCGGTCCGGAACGGCGCCTATCTGGATGCGGACGGCTTTCTCTGCTACAATGCGCACGGCAGCGTGACCAAGCTTTTTCATAAGGATGAGATCCGCATTCCCGGTATGCACAACGTGGAAAACTACCTTGCCGCCATTGCCGCGCTCTGGGGCGAGGTCGATCCGGAAATCATGCGGAGGATCGCGCGGGAATTCCCCGGCGTTGAGCACCGCATCGAGTTTGTGCGGGAGCGGCGCGGCGTGCGGTGGTACAACGACTCCATCGCCACCAGCCCGACCCGGACCATCGCCGGGCTCTCCTGTTTTCAACAAAAGGTGATTTTAATCGGCGGCGGCTACGACAAAAAAATCCCCTACGAGCCGCTCGCGCCGCATCTGATTGCGCATACGAAGCTGCTGATTCTCTCCGGCCCGACCGCTGAAAAGATCGCCGCCGCCGTGCAAACCCATCCGGATTATCACGGCTCCCCGGAGATTGTCTTCGTGGACGGCATGGAGGAGGCCGTGCGCCTTGCCGCCGAACGCGCCGCGGAGGGCGACGTCGTAACGCTCTCACCGGCCTCGGCCAGCTTCGACCGCTACCGCAATTTTGAGCTCCGCGGCAGGCATTTCAAGGATCTGGTGGGCGGCCTCGGCGACTGAAACAGCCGCGGAAGCGCATACGAAACCACGCCTTCGGGATATTGCCGGAAGAACCCAAATCCCGCGGCAGGCATCGCGGAAGCTATCCCAAAATCAGAACTTTCCCGGCCCCCGCGTTTTTTCGCAAGAGGCGGGCGCGGAATGAAAGATTTTAGAAAAACGAAAAACGCCTCCGGGTGCGGCGCGCTGTTTTTTTCCTGCGCTCGCCCGGCGGCATCCCCACCAAGAAACGAATGAGGGAATTCATGGACACCATCGGATTATTAAAAATACTTTGTGAGCCGGAGGGAACCTCCGGCGCGGAGGACACCGCCGCCGAAACCGCGGCCGGCCTGCTCTCCCGCTACGGAAAGACGCATATCAGCCCGCTCGGCTCCGTGATCTGCGAAGTCGCGCCGGAGAAAAACGGCCGCCATGTGCTGCTCGACGCCCATATCGACCAGATCGGCCTGATCGTCGTGCGCATCGACGACCGCGGCTTTGCCTGCGTGCGGCCCTGCGGCGGTATTGACCGCAGGAGCATCGCCGGCTCCTCCGTCCGCGTGATGACGAAATCCGGCCCGCTGCCCGGCGTGATCGGTGCCGTCCCGCCGCACCTGCAAAAGGACGAAAAGAGGGAAAACCCAAAGCCGGAGGAACTCGCCGTCGACCTCGCACTCTCCGCCGAAGAGGCCAGGGAACTGGTCCGGCCCGGCGACCGCGTGATTCTCCGCGGCCGCTTCTCCGAAATCGGAGAGGGATACGTCACCTCGCCCGCGCTCGACGACCGCGCCGGCTGCGTCTGTATTATTAAGGCGCTCGAGTCGCTGGAAGGGAAGGAACTGCCCTGCGGCCTGACCGCCGTCTTTTCCACGCGCGAGGAGGTCGGCGGGGGAGGTTCCCGGACGGCCGCGTTCGCCGTGCGCCCGACGGAGGCCCTCGAGATGGACGTCTCCTTCGGCGCGACGCCCGACACGAAGCCGGGAGAGACCGGCGAGATGAAAAAGGGCCCGATGGTCGGCTTTTCCCCGGTGCTCGACCGGGGCGTCTGCGAGCGGCTGGCAAAGCTTGCCCGTAGCCGCGGCATCCCGTATCAATATGAAATCATGGAGGGCGAAACCGGCACCAATGCCGACGAGATCGCAAAGGTCGGCGCCGGCATCCGCTGCGGCATGCTCTCCATTCCTCAGCAATACATGCACACCGTCATTGAAAAGGTAGCCGCCGAAGACATCGAGGCCACCGGCAGCCTGATCGCGGCCTATGTGCTGGAAGGGGGCGCGGACTGATGGGAACCCTCCTTGAAAATCTCGAAACTTTCTGCGGAATTCCCGGCACCTCCGGCGACGAAGCTGCGGTTCGGGAGGCCATTTATCAGGAGATCAAAGACCTGCCCCGCTGCACGGTGCGTACCGACAACGCCGGCAACCTGATCGCCGAAAAGGCCGGAAGGGAGCCGCCGAAATCGAAGGTGCTCTTCTGCGCCCATATGGACGAGGTCGGCTTCATCGTTACGCGCATCGACGAGCGGGGCTTTCTGTCCTTCGGCTGCGTCGGCCGTATCGACAGCCGCGTCGTCATCGGCAAGCGCGTGCTGGTCGGCAAAGACCGGCTTCCGGGGCTCGTCGGCGCCAAGGCGCTGCACCTGATTCCGAAGGAGCAGCGCGGGGAACCCGCCGAGATCGGCGACCTCTACATCGACATCGGCGCCGACGGCAAATCCGCCGCCGAAGCGCTGGTACGGCCGGGTGACCGCGCCGTCTGGGATACGGATTTTTGCCTGATCGGCAAAGAAACCGCCGTCTGCTCCCGCGCCGTCGACGACCGGGCCGGCTGCGCCTTGCTCGTGGAACTGCTGAAAGGCGACGCCCCCTACGGCTTTACCGCCGCGTTCACCACGCGGGAGGAGGTCGACGGCAGCGGAGCCCCCGCCGCCGGATTCTCCGTGGAACCGGATATCTCCGTCGTGGTGGAGGCGACCTCCGCCGGGGACGGGGCCGGCGTTCCGGAAGGAGACTACGTCTGCGCGCAGGGAAAAGGGCCGGTCGTCTCCTTCATCGACAAGGGCACGGTCTACGACCCGGCGCTCTATGAAACCGTTACGGCGTTTGCCCGGGAAAACGGCATCCCGTTCCAGCCCAAAGAGGGTATCGCCGGCGCCAACGACTCTGAGGCCATCCACAAGAGCCGCGCAGGCGTCCGCCCGGCTGCGGTCTCCCTGCCGGCGAGATACATCCATTCGCCGGTCACGACCCTGCGGATCGAGGACCTCGAAAATACCCTCCGCCTGCTCACCATACTGCGCGGGGAGCTGCCGAAACGATGATCCGGCTGCTGACGGAGCTCGCCGGTCTGGATGGGCTCGCGGAAAAGGAGCCTGTTCTGGCGGCGATGGCGGCCTCCTCCGCCGCGGCGTTTTTCGACGAGCCGGAGCGCCTGCGCTGCTTCGGCGAATACGACGAAACGGGTTCGCTTGTTGCCGCCGCGGATCTCACCTCGCGGATCATCCTGCTGCTCTGCGAAACAAACGGCCTCTCCGGCGAGATGCTGGAGTTTCTTAAGAAAATGCTGCCCGGCGGAGATTTCACCGGCATCCTCTGCGGCGGAAGGGCGCTCTCCGTGCTCAAGAAAGAGTTCCCGGTCTGTGAGCACGAGAAGGCCGTCATGGCGTGCTCAAATCTTGCCGAGCCGCCCGCCCCGGCCTTCCACGCGGAGCCGCCGCGGCATTTTTCCGACGTCTGGGAGCTGCTCGCCGGGGTGGACGAGGGCTTTGCCAAGGGGGACAAAGAGACTTGGCTCCTGCGGACCTCGCGCGGCGTCCGCAGAGGGCAGACTTCCGTTTGGATGATCTACGACGGCGAATTACCGGCGGCCGCCGCCTCCATCCGGGGCAGATGCGACACCTGCGGCGTCATCGCAGGCGTTGCCACGCGGGAGGAGTACCGCGGGCGGGGCATGGCCTCCTATCTCACTTATCTCTGTACAAAAGAGCTGCTCGATTCCGGGCGCACGGCGTGGCTCGTGCCCTCCGGCGAATCTTCCGCCCGGCTCTACGAGGCGCTCGGATTTCGACGGATTTCTTCCCAATATTTCTGTAAACTGGTCAATGAGGAACCGACATGAACGCATTTTTTTCCATCGACGAAACTTTGCTCGCCGCCGCGAATCAGGCGGAAGCCGACTGCGCCCCCTCTTTTCTGAGGATTGCGCAGACGGAGGAATATAACGCCCAAAAGGTGCTTCGCGCCTTCATCGACAACCGCGTCAGCGAGTCGCTCTTCGGCGGCAGCACCGGCTACGGCTACGACGACCGCGGCCGCGAAACGCTCGACCGGGTCTGGGCCCAGATCTTCGGCACGGAGGATGCTCTGGTCCGCCACAACTTCATGAGCGGCACCCACGCCATCTCAACCGCCCTCTTCGGCGTGCTGCGCCCCGGCGACACGATGGTCTGCCTGACCGGCACGCCCTACGACACCCTTCACGACGTCATTCATGGCCGGGGCATCGGCTCCCTCGAAGAATTCGGCATAAATTATAAGGAACTGCCGCTCTTGCCGGACGGAAGTGTCGATTACGAAGGCATTCCGGAGGCGGTGCGGGACGTAAAAATGGCTTACATCCAGCGCTCCCGCGGCTACTCGCTACGCCCGTCCCTCTCGGTCGACGTGATGCGGAGAATCTTTTCCATTGTAAAAGAGGCAAACCCGGAGGCGGTCTGCGTCGCAGACAACTGTTACGGCGAATTCGTCTGCAGAGAGGAACCGACCCAGTGCGGCGCGGACCTGATCATCGGCTCGCTGATCAAAAATCCCGGCGGCGGCATCGCCGATACCGGCGGCTACATCGCCGGAAAACATGAGTATGTGGAGCTTTGCGCCAACCGGCTCTCGGCGCCGGGCGTCGGCAGGGAGATCGGCTGTACCTTAAACGAGCTGCGCCCGATGTACCTCGGCCTGTTCTTTGCGCCGACGGTCACGGCCTCCGCGGTCAAAACCGCCGTCTTCGCCTCCCGCTTCTTTGAGCTGCTCGGTTACCGCGCGACACCCGCCTATGACGAGCCACGGACGGATATCATCGAGACCATCGAACTTGGCAGTAAGGAAGCCCTCTGCGCCTTCTGCCGCGGCATCCAAGGCGGCTCTCCGATCGACGCTTTCGTCATGCCGGAGCCCTGGGATATGCCCGGCTACGACGACCCGGTCATCATGGCGGCGGGCGCGTTTCACCTCGGCGCCTCGGTCGACCTCTCGGCGGACGCGCCTCTTCGGGAGCCCTACGCCGTCTGGATGCAGGGAGGCTTAACCTACTCCACCGCAAAGGCCGGCGTGCTGCTGGCCGCCCAGTTTATGAAGGACGCGGGCGCCCTCAAAATGGGCTGACGGAGAAGGGCTCTGTCAATCGTTTTTTCTCCTCCATAAAAACAGCGGCAGGGAAACCCCGCCGCTAAGATATGCACCTGTGGTGGAATGGCAGACACGGCGGTCTTAGGAGCCGCTCCGGTTTCGGGTAGGGGTTCAAGTCCCCTCGGGTGCACCATGATTTTATGAAACAAACGGACTTGAACCTTCGTGGTTTAGGTTCTTTTGTTTTAACAATTTTTATTATATAATAACGATGAGGGGTGAGAAAAATGACAGAAAACGAGAAACCTCGCAAGAAATTAAAAGGCCGTTCCTGCTACGGACATTTGGGCGGCACGTTGGGAGAAAGATTGTTTGCTCGTTTGTTGGAATTAGGATGGTTTGAGCAGGATGGCGAAAAAGCTACGGTCTACAAAATAACCGCTCTTGGAGAAGAAAAGCTGGCCGAATTGGGCGTGGAGATTTATGAAAAGAGACCAGGCCATGAGCAAGAATAAAAGTGCGGACATACAGCTGCTGCGGGATCCAAACATCCAACCGACAAACGATGTTATCGCTGCCATACTCGGTGAGCAATATGCGGCCTATACGCAATTCCTTGGTATGCTGGCCGGCTCCGACGTTACGCCGCAGTGGCGGTATTACACGGACGGCAAGGCGTGGTTGGCAAAAGGATTGTACCAATGGAAGTCGGTAAGGGGAACGGATAAAGAAAAGACGATTTTCTGGCTTTCCATGTGGGACGGCTTTTTTAAGGTCAGCTTCTTTTTCGCTGAAAAGGTACGGGTAAGCATGCAGGGTTTAGCCGTAAGCGAAAACACAAAGAGGATGATAGAAGACGCAAAACAAATGGGGAAACTAAAATTTTTCCCGCTTATTTTCGACGTGTGTTCGGACGATCTGTTCGACGATTTGAGCACTTTAATTGATTATCAAAAAAGTATAAAATAACCGGCGTCTTTTTTTGGAAATGCCTATAGGAAATTGGGCCATTGTTTTCGGACAGCCCAATTTCTGTAGGCATTTTTTTATTTCAGCGAACTGATTTTTCAGTCGTTCCATCCCATTGAAAAAGACGCGGAAATTTAAATTCCCGCGTCTCTTTTGCTGGGATTTTTTGTTGTTTGGGCCGTCCCGTCCGACTTTCTTCCGGAACCGGTCCGCTGAAAGATCATTTGCAGTAGACGGCCAGCGCGTCGCGCAGAAATTCCGCGCAGCCGGGGGCGATGGCGTCGTAGTAGGCCTTAAAGCGCTCATCTTCACAATACATCTTCCCAAGCCCAAGATGTGCCTCTTTGGAATACATTCCATCGGGCCAATAAAAACACAGCCACTGCCGGTGCAGGTCGCAGGCCTTCTGCGCGAGCTCGCCCGCGGGATCGCCCTGCTCAAACGCGGCCCGGAGCGTATCGTTCAGTTCCTCCACCAGCTTTTCCGCGGCGGCATATTGTTCCTTCGTCATGCCCTTGATCCTCGCGTTGGAGGCATCGGCGGCGGCATTCCCATATTTCTCGCGGACTTCCGCCCCGTACTTCCGCTCGTTCTCGTCGATCAGCTCCTGTTTGAATCCTTCAAATTTCTCTTCGTCACTCATAACGGTTTCTCCCTTTCTGGTACGGATCGTCTTTTGAACGCCTGCGATAAGCGTCTCGATCTGCTCCCGGCGCTTCAGGAGGGCCGCAAGATGGCTTTCCAGCGCCGCGTCGCAGTCGAAATCCGGCGCGCCGACGATCCTTTTGATGGTATCCAGCTCAAATCCGAGTTCCCGGAAGAACAGGATCTGCTGCAGCAGATCCACCTGCGCCGGCCCGTAGATGCGGTATCCGTTGGAGGCGACCCTCCCGGGCGAAAGCAGCCCGATTTGGTCGTAATACCGCAGGGTGCGCGTGCTGACCCCGGAGATCCTCGCCAGTCTGTTGACGGTGTATTCCATGGCAATCACCTCAAGACAGAGTATAAACCTTTCCGCTGCGTCAATGTCAACCGGTTTTACAAAAATTTTTTTGCCGGGAAACCGCGTTTCTTCCTGAGCCGGGCCCCGGCTCGCTTCATGATAAGGGGAAATCCCGCCCGTGCATCCGCCGCAGGGGAAGATCCTTTCGGGAGAAGCGGAAAATCCCCTCCAACTACGCCCGGCTCCGGGCGCGGGGCCGCCCGAATTTTCAAAAGAAAAGCCGCTCCGAATATCATCCGGAACGGCTTTTTATCGGATTTTGAGATTTTCCGCAGCGAAAAAACGACGCTGCCGGATGCGGGCCTTTGGCTTTATTCGGAGAGCAAGTTCGGCGTTGTGCTCTCCACAATGGTATAGGTACCGGTATTTTCGGGATCGGCAAGGTAGAAGTACGCCTCCTGACGTCCGTCGTTCAGGAAGGTTTTGGTATGGTCATAGGTGGCGTCATAAATGGCATGCACGACGACAAAGCGGTTTTCCAGCATCTCGTCGCTCCAGCCGCGGCTCTTTGCAAGGTCGCTGCCTTTATACATTTCGGCAACGCGCTGTGTCTCCGACTCGTCCACCTCGCAGCTCTCCACCTCCATGCGGAGGCAGTCGCTCTCCCGAAGATGCCTCCACACGATCTGCCTCACGATTTCCGGCAGGAGACTCTGGAAGCTGACCGCCGACGCCGCATAACGGATCTCCCCGGTGTCGGCATCGGCAAAGGCATCCACCCAGAGATTGATGAGGTACAGGCCGTTCTGCGCGGAGATCTGCACATTATATCCGCCCAGAACCTCATTGACGTTGATGCCCAGCATGCCTACAGTGACGTACTCCGGCAAAAGGCAGTCCTCCGGCAGCGGCTCAAAGCGGTACTCCGAATTTTCCGGAACGGAGGTATCCACCGTGCCCGCGCGGTACTGCGCAAGGATGTCGTTGACCGCGGCCTGAACCTGCGTCAGTTCCTCGTCGGAGAGTTCCTCCGGCGCGTAAAGATAGGCGTCAATGATGTCCCAGATGTTGTTGCAGGCATCCTCGGTATCGGCGGCGTCAAAAACATAGGTTTTGTTCCCCTCCGGGCCGGAAAATGTGGCGGCCAGCCATTCGCCGGGATACCAGATGGCCCATGTGCCATCCACAGTTTCAAGGTAGATCGACCAAGCGCCTCCGGTCGCCGGATTCTCCCATTGATCGTAAACCGTAAAATCGGTGAGGCTCCGCAGGTAAGTCAGCAGCAGAATACTGTCCGCGCTGCTGATCTCGCGGTGGTTTTCCGTCGTGTCCCGCGGCCCGGAGGAGCAGGCCATCAGGGATACCTTGTCGCCGTTGAGGTTCGAGAGGAAATCCCGGAGCTGTGCGGCCTCGGTTTCCGTACCGAGGACCGTCTCCTCTGCGGGCAGTTCGTACACTTTAGGGTAATCGGCGACGGCCCGGCAGGGAAGGATCTCCTCCTCCAGCGTGCCGTAGCTTCCGCCGGAGCCGACCGGGTTCCCCTCCGCGTCATAGAAAGCGAATTCCGCCCCGCCGCCCTCCGGAATCCGGCTGAAAAACGAAAGCACGGAGATCGAAGGGCAGTGATCCAGCGGCAGCCTCTCTTCGAGATCGCCGGTGAAGCGGACCTCCTTTACCGCGTCGTCCATGCAGACAAAAATCCAGAAGTCCCCATAATATCCGGCAGCGGCGGCTCCGTTTTGC
>Ga0208826_1001941_pt1 | contig 16216 bp, 14 predicted proteins | sample AD_UKC115_MetaG_FD_184451 | JGI IMG/M metagenome (GOLD analysis project Ga0208826, IMG submission 184451) | Active sludge microbial communities of municipal wastewater-treating anaerobic digesters from Hong Kong - AD_UKC115_MetaG (SPAdes)... | ecosystem: Engineered > Bioreactor > Anaerobic >...
TACCCCCGGGGCGGGGGCAGCAAAGGGCTAAAAAAATATTTAATCCAATTGGTCAGCATTACTAAACCGGCCAAACACCCCAGCGCCTAGCTCACGCATCGAAATAGTTCATATTTAAAAATGAAATTTCTCGGAGGCACGAATCATGGCAGGAAGATGCATTCGTGGCTACATTAAACCAATTCTATTTTTGAAAGAATTTATCCATCAATAAACAAATCAGGATAAAGTTTTGCTCCTTGTACCACCGCATACCTGGAGAGGTCGGTAATCCCTGCATCACGCAAAATGTCTTCATCAAGGCAACTGTTCCCGGAAAAATCGACTGGTCTTTTAAATATTTCAAATGCTGCATCTGCCATTATCTCCGGTTTCCGGCTCATGTTGGCTAATGCCTCACCGCCCAGCAGGTTTTGAACAGCCGCAGTAGCAATGGTTGTTTTAGGCCATAAGGTATTGCAGGCAATTCCAAATTCTTTTAACTCGGCTGAAAGGCCAAGGGCTATCAGCGTCATATCGTATTTACTAATCGTATATGCTAAATGGTTTTCAAACCATCGCAGGTTCATATTCAAAGGCGGAGAAAGATTAAGGATATGTGCACTGGCCGATTTTTTAAGATGGGGAATGCAGGCACGGCTTACCATAAAGGTGCCCCGCACATTAATATCAAACATCAGGTCATACCGCTTAGGCTCAAGCGCCGTTGTATTTTGTAGGCTGATGGCGGAAGCGTTGTTTACCAGAATATCAATCCCTCCAAATTCTTGAACAGACAGTTCAACGGCATGTTGCACCTGATCTTCGAAGCGGATATCGCATTGAACGGGCAGTACATTCCCGCCTGCTTTTCGCATCTCTTCGGCAGCCGAATAAATTGTTCCGCCCAGTTTGGGGTTTTCTTCCACACTTTTGGAGGCAATAACAATATTGGCCCCTTCCGAAGCAAGTTTTAACCCGATTGCTTTTCCTATTCCACGCGATGCGCCGGAAATAAAAATAGTCTTCCCTTTAAACAACATAAAAAAAACCGGGGTTAGCCCCGGTGGCATTTTTTAACTCATTACAGCCTCGTGTGTAATATTGGTATTGTAAAGTTTTGAAATCGGGCAATTTGCTTTTGCATCCAGCACCGCCTCCGCAAATTTTTCCTTTGTTATACCCGGCACTCTGGCATTCACTTTCAGGTGCGATTCTTTAATGCTACCATCTTCGAGGGTTATATCACAATGAGTCTCAATTTCATCGGGTGTAAACCCTGCCGCATTTAATACAAATGCTAATTTCATACTAAAGCATCCTGCATGGGCAGCGGCAACAAGTTCTTCCGGATTGGTTCCGGAACCATTTTCAAAACGGCTGGAAAATGAATATGGGGTCTTACTGAGAATTTGGCTTTGCGTAGAAACAACTCCTTTTCCTTCTTTCCCTGTACCGTTCCAAACGGCAATTGCACTTCTTTTCATGAATCAATTTTTATGTGTAAGAATAAATTTATTTTCTATATGGTAAATACAACCAAAAATACTTATTGGTTCAAAAAAGCAGAAATTCCCGGCTCTTTTAAGCCGGTAAAATAAGATTTCTCATTGGATATCAATGGCCTTTTTATTAAAGTGGGATATCGGCACATTAAACCGGCAGCGGAAAGCGACGTGCCCGCTTCTTCCTTTTCAGCCTCTTCTAACCCACGCCAGGTTGTACTCTGCCGGTTAAGGATCTGATCAATCCCCAACTCTTTTATCCAGGCTTCAATAGTTGATATTTCGGGTGGGTTTTCCTTCAGGTTGATGAATCGAAAATAAACCGATTCCCTCTTCAGCCTTTTCAATAATTTCTTCGTGCTATCACAATTTGGCAATCCGTACACATCCATCATTGGGGTTATTAATTTAAATCACGCACCTCCACTGTGCCTTTTGGCTCAAGGATATGCCATGCATTGAAATCCTGGCTGGCCTCCATTCCAATTCCATTTAACACCTGCGTTTTAGTCCGGATTTTTACAGGTTTATCAGTAAAAAATTCCATTCCTTTTCGCTGGCGGTCCCAGTTTAGCTCTTCGCAATACAGGGTATCTCCCTTTTGTATGTTTATCACCTTTACACTATCGCGCAGGAAGACCAGGCTTTGTGTTTCTTTATATTTTCCATACCGGGCGGTGAGTACGCTTTCAATTTTCCCGGAATCATTGTAAAAATCGGCCTGAAGGGTATTGGGAAATTCAAAATAGGATGCCGTATCCTGTACGTGCCACATCAAGGGGGCTGTGAGTACAGATTTAATTTTCCCTCCGGAAGTATAATTGATTCGGATGTTCGTTGCTTCTTCAATACCCAGCATTTTCTTTGATACCCGATCTACTTCCTGTTCATCGTTCTCGCAGGAAATGAAAAAAAAACAGCCTAAAAGGGCTGCTAAAAGAATCCGGTATGAAAGAACAGAATACATTTTAATAATAGCTCCTTTTCATAAACCAGCTCGAATTTACGGTTAACCCCAATCCAATCCGGGTAATATTCTCCTTAACTCCGAGACTTTGATTATTCCCTCTGGCACCGAACTCCAGCGCTACATGAAGTACTACCTGATCGCGGTCACTGCCTGAAAGTCTGTTATAGGGAGTAAGCGGGAAACTAGCTCCGGCGGTTGCCGCAAAATAAGGGCGGGACTTATTCAGCTTGATATAATCGGTTCCGTAATATCCACCAATTCTATATTTAACCGTTTTCCAATAACTGGTTATGCTGGCAGGAAAATACTCAACGCCGCCTCTTAACATCCAACTGTTCTGTACATTATCAGAAGAACCAAAATAGCGGTAAGCAGTCCAGTTGGAATATTGAAAATCCAATGCAGCCGTCCAATGCCAGCTACTGTAGTTTACTCCGGCACCAAAGGTCATGGGCATTACCAGGGTGCCTTTGGTACTTTGATTATATTTCACGGTATCGAGCGGAACAATGTCTCCGCTTTCATCATACACAAATAATTCCTGCACCATATCCTGTTTTGCCCGCATGGATTGTTGAAAATTTACAAAGGCTCCGAGGCTCAGGAATTGCTGCCTGGGTATGGAATCTTCTTTTGGATTTAACTTAAACTGGTATTGCGCCCCTGCATTCAAAAAGATCCCCCCAAAGTTTACGTGCGACTGGGTATTGGATTTGTAATACACCACGCTGTCGTTTACAAAGGCAAGCCGGGTGCTAAAGTCCTTGCTGCCAAATGCATAGCCACTGCTAACCCCAATGCGTAGGTTTTTAAATTTCATGGCAGTGCCAATATTAAATTTATTCAGCCCGCCATTTCCTTCGTAAATCGTCACCAGGCTGTCGCTTAATGGAGGAAGGGGTTTGCGCTCATTCTTCTGGATCTTATAATTTATCCGACTTATGGGTTGCAGGCCAAAATTCAATGCCCAGGTGTTCCCTTTTTCCCGCCACTTTTTGGGAGTAAGGGGGAAATTAAATTGGATATAGGATATAATGGTATTGGCCCCGGTGTACTTTTCGGGGTTCGTGGTACTCCGCAGTGTCCGAACATCAATCTCCGCAGCAAAATCAAAAATGGTTCTGCGTATGTTAGCTAAAGCAGCCGGGTTGATCGTATTGATCAGCATTTGATTGGTATCTGCAATACAAGCCCCCCCCATGCCTCGTTGAGAAATATTGTGATTGGGCACCAGGTCGCCTATACCGTACCGTGAGTAGGGAGAGTTTTCCTGCGCGGTAGCATAAATTACCGGTAATAAAAACATCAAAAATAATAACAGGAACTTATGGAATACAGTTGAGTTGGCTAAGCGCATACAGGCCTTTGAATAAAAAATTATGGTCGGCAAATATCCTGCTTTTAAGCAGAGTGGCAAAATAGGCCGAATTACCCCCGGTTAAAACAGCGTTAAAGTTCCCGAACCTTTCCCTGTAATGATGTATAATCCCATCAATTTCGGAGGCCATACCCAGTATTACCCCGCTTTGTAAATTGGTCCGGGTATCATATCCAATCAGCGGAAAATTCCAATCCTCCTGCACCAGGGGCAATTTTGCGGTGTATTCGTGCATTGCCCGGAAACGCATCGAAAGGCCCGGAGAAATGCTACCACCTAAAAACTGCGCATACTGGTTTACGAAGTTATAGGTTATGCAGCTTCCTAATGCAATCACCAGGGTATTCTTTCCAGGCAGGAACTTCGCTGCCGCAGCCGCCAGGGCAAGCCGGTCGGCCCCTACGGTTTCGGGTTTACTTACGGAAACTGTAAAATTTAACCGGGTAAGGTTACTGAGTTTATGAAATGGCGCCGCCTGCGAAAGCTGCCCCTCCAATCCTTCCCGGTGATTAATTACGGATGATAGGATGATAGCTCCGGGTGAATAACGTTTTAGAATAGACGAGATACATTCTTCGGAATCATCCGGCAGATATATTTCCTCCGAAAACGCATCTCCCGTAAATATCCCTGCTTTACGCTTTGAATTGCCAAAATCGAAACAAATCGTTACCATTTTATCCAAAATTAAATCCTCCCACTTCCTTGAAATGGCCGTTTAGTTTTATTCTTTTCTTCAATTTTTCCATTTGTTCCAGCACAGGAAGCACCCGCGTTAAATGCCTTTTTAAAAACTCTTGTCTTTGCACCTCCTGAAGCAATTGAAGCACCTGGTATTCATCTTCGGGTGAGAAGCCAACATGGTGTGCCACATCATAACTCGAAAGTTGGTCGTCACTTTTTTGAAATTCTTTCGTAACCTTTAGTTGCCGGTGCATTTCGCGAATCCCACTCAACACCTGCCGCATAAGCTTTGGGCTTCCCTGAGTAATGTTCTCCGGATAATGCACAATGGCCCCGCTATACATTTTTTCTGGCAAGTCTTTAACTACCTCCAATATTTTGAATACCGAAACCCCTTCTGTTTTAATATCCAGGGTGCCATCTTCATGCGTTTTGCAAATCTCCAGCAGCCTGACGAGAGTTCCCATTTCTTCCATCCTGTTGTTAATTACGGACGGAATACCAAATGGCTTTTTATTTTCTGCAATTTCAGAAATGAGTTGCTTATACCGGGGTTCAAAAATATGAAGGTTTAGAGGCTCTCCGGGATAAACCACCAGGGGGAGGGGAAATATGGGGATGAAATTCGTCATGCGTAAACTGGCTTTGCAAATGTACCAAAGCTGAAGTTGTTTTAATTATCGTTTATCCATTGGCAGGATCCCCGGAAATATTCCCTCCATTAAAAGTAATAGGACAGGTAAAATTCACAAGAATATTATCTCACCCAATAAGTTCTCCTGTCTTTAAGCAGGGTCTTTGTTTGCAGCATTTATAATTTAAAATCGCTATCCCCTTTGCCGTTAACTCTGCTATCTTCGCAATACGATGTGGGAATCATTGCTTTCTGGAATTGTAAAGGGAGATAGAAAGAATCTCGCCCGCAGTATTTCATTCATTGAAAATGAAGTGCCGGGTTATGAAGGATTCCTGGCTTCTTTGCCGGTAAATAACTCCTGTCCTGTTATTGGAATCACCGGACCCCCCGGTGCCGGGAAGAGTACTTTAACCGATGCTATCATTGCCAATCTTATTAAGGAAAAGAAAAGAATAGGGGTGTTGTGCGTTGACCCTTCCTCCCCATTCCATCGGGGTGCCCTGCTTGGCGATCGTATCCGAATGAGTGAATGGTATAACCATGAAGATGTATTTATCCGCTCGTTGGCAAGCAGGGGAGCATTGGGTGGCCTGCACCCACATATCATTGAAATCTGCGACCTGCTGAAGGCAGCACAATTCGATTGGATAATCCTGGAAACAGTGGGCGTTGGCCAAAGCGAGGTGGAGATTGCCAGCTTATCGGATATCAGCATCGTTACTTTTGTTCCCGAAGCCGGAGATGAAATTCAGGCAATGAAAGCCGGCTTAATGGAAATTGGAGATGTGTTTGTGGTAAATAAAGCCGACCGTCCCGGCGCCGATCTTTTTGTGAAGAACCTCCGGATGACAATGGCTCCTGCCTTTTATCATAACAAAAAGGATATCCCGGTATTAAAGACCATTGCCACGGAAAGATCCGGAATAGATGAATTGGTTTCCGTAATTAATGCCTTACTGGCCCAACCGGCGCATGCCGAAAAAAAAATCATGCTGCAGGCAGAGAAAGCATTCTATCTTATTCAACAAAAAAGAATGAAAGATATAGAAAGAGGCGCCCTGGTTGAAAAAATTAAAGCCCTCGGAACTTCGTTTAACCTGTACCGTTTTGTGGAAGGTTATTAATCTATTCGGATGACCCGGAATTGTTGTACCGTTTCCACCAGTAATACCCGATAAAACCAACAATTCCAAAAGGCATCAGCATCAGGTATAAAATACCGGAATTAAGGCCCATTGCAGGCTTTTCTCCTAATTGTTGGGCGGTTTTAGTACACATGGCACACTGAGCAGAGGCAAGAAACCCGGCTAACATAAGAACCGAAAATATAAATAATGATATTATTTTTCCCCGCATAGTGCAAATTTACGGATAAGCATCCGCAACAAAAAGAAAAAGCCAGCCCTTGGAGTGTTTACATTTTATGCCGCTTCCTGGGCCATCGACTTGCTGACCTTCTTCCTCTCATCCTCATTCAGGATTGTTTTCCTTAATCGGATATTCTTTGGCGTTACCTCTATGCACTCATCGGCCTGAATATATTCCATACATTCTTCAAGTGTCATCAACACTTTAGGAGCAGTACGGGTGGCATCGTCGCTTCCGCTGGCGCGATGGTTGGTTAATTTTTTTGCTTCGGTTGCATTTACTACCAGGTCGCCCGGTTTAATGTGTTCTGCAATTATCTGGCCGGCATATACGTCTTCCCCCGGATCCACAAAAAACCGGCCACGGTCCTGGAGCTTATCAATAGAATATGCGGTTGTCCTTTCTGTCAATTTTGATAATAAAACCCCATTATTTCTTCCGGGGATGGCTCCTTTCCAAGGTTTATAGGCATTAAAGCGGTGTGCCATTACCGCCTCTCCCGCTGTATTGGTGAGCATGTTACTTCGCAAACCGATTAAACCACGGGAAGGAATTTCGAATTCGAGGTGCTGGATTTCTCCCTTTGTTTCCATCACCTGCATTTCACCTTTGCGTTGGGTAACCAGATCTATCACCCGACCGCTAAATTCGGATGGTACATCCACTACGAGGATTTCATACGGCTCGCATTTCACCCCATCTACTGTTTTAACCAGCACCTGCGGCTGCCCAACAGTAAGTTCAAAACCTTCGCGGCGCATTGTTTCAATTAAAATTCCCAAATGGAGAATACCCCTTCCATAAACCAGGAAGCTATCCGCATTTCCACTGTCTTCCACCCGGAGTGCCAGGTTTTTCTCCGTTTCCTTAATCAGCCTGTCGCGCAAGTGGCGGCTGGTAACAAACTTTCCTTCTTTTCCAAAGAAGGGAGAGTTGTTGATGCTAAATTGCATGCTCATGGTAGGCTCATCCACACTGATTACCGGCAGGGCTTCCGGATTTTCCGGGTCGGCGATAGTATCCCCAATATTAAATTCATCGAGGCCAACAACGGCGCAAATATCGCCGGCAACTACCTGATCAACTTTTTTCTTACCCATCCCTTCAAACACATAAAGCTCTTTTACCTTCATGCGTTTAATAGTTCCATCAGCCTGCATCAGGGCAATTTGCTGAGACTCCCTGATGGCTCCGCGTGCTACTTTACCCACCGCTATTCGCCCTAAAAAAGAAGAATAATCCAGAGAGGTGATTTGCATCTGTAAGCTCCCTTCTGAAATTTTTGGTTCAGGAACATATTTAATAATTCCATCCATTAACGGGTGGATATCTTCCACAGGAGTTAAAGAATCGTTGAACCAGCCCTGCTTTCCTGATCCGTAGAAGGTAGGGAAGTCAAGCTGTTCCTCCGTTGCATCCAGGTTAAAGAAGAGTTCAAAAACGGCATCATGCACTTCATCGGGGCGGCAATTGGGTTTATCCACTTTATTAATTACCACAATAGGCTTCAGGTTTAACTGCAGGGCCTTCTGCAACACAAAACGGGTTTGGGGCATGGGCCCTTCAAAGGCATCCACTAACAGGATTACACCATCGGCCATTTTTAATACCCTTTCTACTTCTCCACCGAAATCGGAGTGACCCGGTGTATCAATAACATTAATCTTTACATCCTTATACAATACGGCCGCATTTTTACTGAAAATGGTAATCCCCCTTTCTCTTTCCAGGTCGTTATTATCCATGATCAACTCGCCTGTATCCTGGTTTTCTCTGAAAACCTTAGCGGTATGAAGAATTTTATCAACCAGCGTGGTTTTGCCATGGTCAACGTGAGCGATAATGGCAATGTTGCGAATATTCATTGATTTGTATAAAGATTGAAATTTTAGGCTTAAGCCTTGTGTAGCCTGATTTTTTAGAGGCGCAAATTTAGTGGATTTCGGGCTAAATTCCAACTGATTCGATGCAAAACGCATGAACCGGCGGTAACACTTACAGGTATATGCTACATAGCCGCATGTAATAACCTAATTCATAGCTTAATAACCCCTAAACCGGCGGTTTAAAAAATGGATCCCATTTCATAAAAATTTCCTCCTGTGGGTGTCTTCCTCAGATTAATTCCGCCCCAAACCGGCCTTTTGTCGCCGTATTGTAATTTTTTAGCTCTCCGGATCAAATTTCTCCCGCAAAAAACTGCATCTTCTTAAGGCAGGGTTAAAATTTGCAAAAATTGTTTCACATGAAGTTTGCGGTACTGGCAGGAATGCTGATTTTAAATATCAATATCCTATTTGCACAAAATGACAGCGCGGTAGTACCTCTATCTGAAGTTGTAGTAACAGGGCAGTACAAACCTCAAACGGTAAAGAATTCAGTTTACCAGGTTCGGGTAATATCCGCCGAACAGATTAAGCAAATAGTTCCGGCAAAATTACAAGACGTCCTTTCCACCCAATTAAACATTCGCTTTTCACAGGACCATGCAACCGGTGGTTCCAATATTAATATGCTGGGGCTCTCGGGGCAGAATGTAAAAGTACTAATTGATGGGGTACCCATGGTAGGCAGGCAGGGGTTCTCCAATGAAATCAATATTAACCAGATTGATGTGAATAGTATTGAACGGATTGAAATCATAGAAGGGCCCATGTCTGTAATTTATGGAGCAGATGCACTGGCTGGAGTTATCAATATAATTACAAAAAAAAGATCCGTAAAACCTTTCTCGCTTTCTGCTGGAATACAGGAAGAATCAGCCGGAAAAGAATATGGCCTGCATAAAGGAAGCCATAACCAGTTTCTCAACGTAAAAGGAAATTTGAATAACCGTTGGTATGCCGGTGCGGGAATTAGTCATACCCTTTTTGACGGATGGAAAGACACAGCTACCGGAAGAGAACTTAGCTGGCACAAAAAACAACAGATTGCAGGAAACGGATTTGTTGGTTACCATACTGCCTTACTGAACATCTATTACAGACTGGATGGTTTACATGAAGTAATTACAAATCCCGCCAACCTGCCTCCGGGTGGTGAACCGGCCATTGATCAGGATTATATCAGTAACCGCCTCATGCATCAATTACAGGCTACTTACAGCGTCAACCAAAAGCTCACTTTAAGTTCCCTGCTTTCTTTTACGCATTATACCAGGGAAGTTTATTCCACCCTGTATTACCCCAATGGAGATATAAGAAAAGCCACCGCACCCGGGTTGCAAAGCTTCAGCACGCTGAACGGATTTACCGGAAGGGCCACGGCCGTTTACCAGCCTTTAAAAAAATTGACCTTTCAGCCCGGCATAGATATCAATATTGAATCAGGAGATGGAGAACGCATTAAAGCGGGAAAGCACCAGATAAACGATTATGCTTTTTTCCTAACGGCAGAATATACCCCCATTTCCAGGGTGAACATCAAACCCGGAGTTCGCTTCATCAAAAACTCAGTATATAAAGCAAGCCCGGTTATCCCTTCCATCAATGTGAAAGCCGACCTTCTGAAAAAATTAACCCTGCGTTTTGCGTATGCCCGTGGCTTCCGTTCTCCATCGATGCGGGAGCTGTATTTCGATTTCTTTGATGCCAATCATAACATTACCGGGAACCCCAACCTGGAGGCTGAATTATCAAACAGTTTTACCACTTCATTTGATTATTCAATTTTCAGTAAACCCAGGCTTGCATGGAAAGTATCTCTAAATGGTTTTTATAATGACGTGAGTAATATGATAGATTATGCTTCCTTTCCCGGGTCGCAAACCATCACCTACATGAATATCAATAAATACAAGACCCGCGGATTTACGCTTCTGAATGATGTGGTATATCGTCAATTAAAATTCAGTATTGGCGCAGGATATACTGCCAGGTATAACGATTATTCAGAATCAGATAAAACGATTCCGGAATTTGAATGGTCTCCGGAAATTAATAGCAATATTTCTTATAATTTTCCAAAGGCGGGATTAAACTTTAATATCTTTTATAAATACACCGGCAAACTTCCCAGGTACATTCAAACAACGAGTACCAGCGGACCCCTATATATTCTTGCTGAAACAGAAGGATACCATTGGGCTGATTTCAGTGTGGGAAAGCGGTTGTTTAATATGCTAAGCCTTAATGCAGGCATCCGAAATATTTTCAATGTAAAAAACATCCCAGTCAATACCGGTGCTTCCGGCATCGATGAAACACCTTTACAGGTGGCCACGGGCAGGGGATTTTTCATGGGCCTCACTTTTAACTTTTCAAAACAACCTACTCATAACCGTTAATAAATACCTTTCAATGATGCGTAAACCTTTTCAACCTGTTCTGGCAATATTCCTTTTTTTTGCAGCATTCCTGTCTTGCAAAAAAAATGACGCACCGCTTCCAGACAACCTGATTAATTTCGAAACTAACGAACAGGGATTGCCCGAAAGCCAGGCTTCCATTCACATTAAAGTAAAACTATCCCGTTCCGAAAATCAAAATATCAATGCCAGTTTTACATTGCAGGGGTCTTCGGGGGTTGAATACGGCACGGATTATACCACCGTTCCTGCTGCCAATGCAAATACCATCACCCTAACCATCCCGGCTGGCGCCAGTGAAGGAGAAATTGTTGTAAATAAAACAGCAAATGCACTTTTCTTTGAAAACGACCAATTAAAAATTTCCCTTGCTTCCGTTAACAGCCCGGTAATTGCCGGAACGATAACTCAGTTCACCCTTAAGTTTTCCGAAATTATTTCGCTGGGCGCTTCTATTGTGGGCGATGGCGGGGGCGTTACTTTTGGTAACAAAGTGTTTTTCGACCTCAGTGCCAACACCCAAAAGTCGGTATTGCGCACTAACTGGGATCTTGGATTTTATTCCGGCGCCGATTGGAGGGTGTTGCTCAACTCCTCCACCGGTACAATGGCCAAACAAATCAATAAGAATAATTTAAATGACGTTAGCTCGGCAGACACGATTGGCTTTGCCAATGATGAAGCCTTTAGCCAGGAAAACCCCACCACACAATCACTTGCATATATCGATTATCCGGACGGAGACCTGAGCAAAACTGCCATTGCAGCAATTTCAGCCACCGATGCAGACAATAAAGTGTATATTATAAACCGTGGATTTGGGGTGGGAGAACCCATGCCTTCCAGAGGATGGAAAAAAATCAGGGTAATCCGCAATACTTCAGGAGGCTATACTTTACAGTATGCAGACATTAATTCCAGCAGCTTCCAAACTATTGATATCCCCAAAAATGCAAGCCACTTTTTTAATTATGTCTCTTTCGAAAATGGAGCCGTGGACGTAGATCCCGAATCGGACAAATGGGATTTTGCCTGGTCGTATTTCTCGAATGTGGCAAATTTTGGATTTGGGGAATTCCCCTATCTGTTCCAGGATTTTATTTCCCTGAACCGGGGTGTACAATCAGCTAAGGTGCTAACTTCTGCCATTAGTTATGAAAACTTTGCAGAAGCAAATCTTACGGGATTAACTTTTTCTGGAAACCAAAATGCCATAGGATCCGACTGGCGCAGCGGTGGAGGGCCAACCTCTCAACCTGCCGTAAAAACAGACCGGTTTTATATTATTAAAGATTCAGGAAATAATTATTATAAATTAAGATTCACTTCCATGACCCAAAATGGCGAGAGAGGGTATCCCGCATTTGAGTTTGTATTAGTGAAACATGGCTGATTTAGTTCTAAGAGAAATATAAGGGCAGCCCGTAGCTGCCCTTTTTTATTTGATGGGGGTTTCTTCATCGGTTAGCATTAACCTCTTCTTCTTTCCGGCCTTGATATATATTCTGAAGGCATTACCCGCTGCAGCCTTTGTACATTATCAATTTGCTGGAGTCTTTGCTCCTGCGGCCTTTCATTCATTTGAATGACGGGGCGGACATTATTATTTTCAATCCGTGAAAATGCCCTGGGTTCTGGCCTTTCTTCCTTATTACCTTCTGCTGGTTGAATAACCCTCGGCCTGTAAACCGGGAGCACCGCATTGTTGGGAAGAATATTATTGACGGCTTCATTGGGCTGATTGTGGGCCACATGCACATCCCTCTTATCAGGAGTAACCGTATTGGTTGCACTGGCATTCTTAGCATCAATTCTTTGTTCCCTGAAAATTGCATGAGGTATCCTGTCAACTGATTCTAAGGTTACCGGAGCAATGGTTTCTTTAGTATATTTTTCTACCTCCCGTACATCCGGCCCCTTGGAATAATAGTCTTTATGCACATTGGTGGTATTGAAATTATTAATGATGGTAATGCGGTTTGATATATTGGTCACATTCTGTGGCCTTTCAATATACTGGCTCAAATGAGTCTTGTATATATTGGAACGGTTGCAATAATTCCAGTAAACATCATGAGGCCGCCAGGAATTAAACGACAGGCCAACATTTACACCCGGCATCAAGGGGGCCCAGCAATAATAATCATCTACATACCCCCAGGTAACCCAGGCGGGGGACCATTCGTAACCTGGAACCCAAAGCCATCCATACATATCATCATAAAGCCACCGGCCAAAATGGAAAGGAGCCCAACCCCAATTATAACCCGATACCCAGGTCCAGCCCTCATAGGAATATACCCAATGCCCGTTCGTAGAATAAGGCCTGAAGTCTACACCCACCGCCGGGCACCAAACATGCGAATATCCGGGATAATCGATCCAGGTTCCATAAGGTGTCAGGTCGTCATAAAAAGTCTGGTAAGTAATCGTATCCGGCGTTGAACTAATAGCGCTTTGTGTTTTTGCGGCACATCCTGAAAAATATACCCAAATAAATATCGGGATCATTCCCAGGTAAGCCCACTTTTTATACCCCTTTTTCATAATAATGCACTGTTATTGAATTAACTAATAAAAAAAAATGTAAAACTCTCTCATTCAAAAACTAACTTATATTATGATCAATTCAACGCACCCAATACAAATGGTTTATAAACCTGAATGAAATCCTAAATCAAACCTTAAAAACCGGATAAAATATTCAATAAAACCAGGATTGAGAATCCTTTTGCCCAATCCCTGATCCGATATTAAAACTAAATCCGGCCTGTATTTGTTGACGGGGCAGGATATTTTAACGGTTTATGTACAAGATCCTTTTTGAGGGGAAAATTAATATTTTACCCAAGCGAAATTCCTGAAAAAATATTACCAGCATACCCTGATACGGGTATTCCCTTAATTTTAATGTCCCAATTTTATGCAGTTTAAATTACACTCCACCTATACTCCCGCCGGGGATCAGCCATCCGCAATAAAGGAACTTACATCCGGAATTTTGCGTGGAGAAAAATTTCAAACCTTATTGGGTGTAACCGGAAGTGGAAAAACTTTCACCATGGCCAATGTAATTCAAAATGTGCAACGGCCAACCTTAGTATTAACGCATAACAAAACCTTAGTAGCCCAACTTTACGGAGAATTCAAACAATTCTTTCCTGAAAATGCAATCGGATATTTTGTTTCCTACTACGATTATTATCAGCCCGAGGCCTATATGCCCGTTACGAATACCTATATAGAAAAAGACCTGAGTATCAATGAGGAATTAGACAAACTTCGGCTTCAGGCAACGGCCCAGTTATTAAGCGGAAGAAGGGATATCGTGGTGGTTGCCAGCGTTAGTTGCATTTATGGTATGGGTAACCCCATTGAATATGAAAACGGGATCATCAGGATACAGAAAGGACAGGTAATTTCCAGGCAGGGATTTCTTCACTCCCTGGTCAATTCTTTATACAACCGAAGCCAGGCCGAGTTCAGCAGGGGTACTTTTAGGGTAAAGGGCGATACGGTAGATATTAACCTGCCCTATGTGGATTTTGGTTACCGTATTAGTTTTTTTGGGGATGAAATTGAAAGCATTGAAACGCTGGAACTGAGTAGCGGAAAAAGAATTTCTTCCGTGGAAAATGCAGCCATTTTTCCCGCAAATCTGTACCTGGCACCCAAAAATATGCTGGGGCAGATCATTAATGAAATACAGGATGAATGCTCGGCTCAGGTAGATTATTTTAAAAAGAGCGGAAAATACATTGAAGCCCAGAGAATAAGTGAACGGGTTAACTACGACCTGGAAATGATTCGTGAACTCGGTTATTGTACGGGCATTGAAAACTATTCCAGATTTTTCGACCGCAGACAACCGGGGGCCAGGCCTTTTTGCCTGCTCGATTATTTCCCAAAAGATTATCTCACCATTATTGATGAAAGCCACCAAACCATACCCCAGGTAAGCGGGATGTACGGAGGCGACCGCAGCCGTAAACTGGTGCTTGTTGATTATGGATTCCGCCTGCCTTCTGCCATGGATAACCGTCCACAAAACTTCCATGAATTTGAAAACCTTAGCAATCAAACTGTTTTTGTTTCGGCTACTCCCGGCGATTACGAACTGGAGAAATGCGGTGGTGTAATTGTGGAGCAGGTGGTGAGACCCACCGGGTTATTGGACCCCCTGATTGAAGTAAGGCCTTCCCTGAACCAGATAGATGACCTATTAGATGAAATTGATAAAAGAGTCACCAAAGGCGACCGCGTTTTAATTACCACCCTCACCAAACGGATGGCTGAAGAAATGAATAAATACCTCAGCCGTATTAATATCAAATCGAAATACATACACAGTGAGGTAGATACCCTGGAACGGGTGGAAATATTAAGGGAATTACGGCTGGGCACCATAGATGTGCTGGTGGGAGTCAATCTCCTGAGAGAGGGGCTCGACCTTCCCGAGGTTTCGCTTGTTGCCATAATGGATGCAGATAAAGAAGGGTTTTTGAGAAATGAGCGCAGCCTGACTCAAACTGCGGGTAGGGCTGCCCGTAATGCGGATGGGCTGGTTATTTTCTATGCCGACAAAATAACCCAAAGCATGCAAAAGACCATGGATGAGACCCAGCGGAGGAGAGAAAAACAACTGGCTTACAATATAGCAAACGGCATCACTCCTAAAACTATTCGGAAATCGGTTGAGCAGGTCATGGCACAGGGCAGCGTGCTGGATGTAAAGGGATATGACCCAAGTAATACTTATGCCTTGCAGCCGGATGAAGAGCTGGTTCCTTCGGCCGCGGAGGAGCAGGAAGTCTATAAAACCATCCCCCAACTTGAAAAGGCTGTTAACAAAGTTAAAAGAGAAATGCAGCAGGCGGCAAGGGATCTGGATTTTATGGAAGCAGCAAGGTTGCGTGATGAAATGTTTCGTTTGCAGGCATCCCTGGAAAACATGAAAAAATAATCACATCGGCTTAACACCTATAATAATTCATGGATAAAAAAAAGCTGCCAAAAAAGGCAGCTCAACAATTCATTAATCCTCCATTAAGGAACATTATAGTTTACAAGTACACTATGAGCAACCTGAGAACCGGATACCCCATCGTAGGTAATATGCTCAATGAGCCCAACTGCACGGCCGTAAAATAAATCTTCCACAAAAGTGGTGAAAGGCACGCCCGCCACCACGGTTTGGGTTATTTTATGGATCTGTATCACATCCGGAAAAATGACGCCGGCAACCGTACGCGATATTCCTTTGGCCACCATGGAATATTTATAGGTGGTAGAAACCCCTGCAATGGTTTGAATAACCGACCACTCTTCTCCTACAGCCGCACTCTCCTTCAGGGGAATATCCTGGGTTTGTCCAACAGGGGTAGGCGTT
>Ga0208826_1001946_pt1 | contig 16193 bp, 14 predicted proteins | sample AD_UKC115_MetaG_FD_184451 | JGI IMG/M metagenome (GOLD analysis project Ga0208826, IMG submission 184451) | Active sludge microbial communities of municipal wastewater-treating anaerobic digesters from Hong Kong - AD_UKC115_MetaG (SPAdes)... | ecosystem: Engineered > Bioreactor > Anaerobic >...
GCGGCCTGCGACGCGCCGGCCGCATCGGATGGCAGCCTGAACTGCCACGGCTATGGCTCCAGCGTGGCCGTCACCGCGACCTTCGGCCTGTGCGCCGCGGGTTGGGTGCTCGATCAATTGGCCAAGGCGCCGTGACAACTTGGATATACTCGCGGGCTTGCCGGAATTTCACGCGAGTGGCGTTTCGGGTCAAAGGGGGTCGTTAGCTCAGTTGGTAGAGCAGCGGACTTTTAATCCGTTGGTCGCAGGTTCGAATCCTGCACGACCCACCAAAATCCATTGAGGCCGTGCGATTGTCGCCAGTCGCACGGCCTTGCTGCTTGCAGGGCGGGCGCACATGGCGCGCCACTGCCTGCCCACCGCCTAGAATTTCCTTCATTGCAAGTGCTTGAAGGATCCGTTGCCGAATGAGCCCCGCCAAAGAGACCGTCGCCCCTGTCACACGCCCGGGCGTGCGGGTCATCAAGAAGTACCCCAACCGTCGGCTGTACGACACCGATGCGTCGTCCTACATCACGCTGGCGCAGGTGCGCGCCCTGGTGATGGAGCGCGAGCGCTTCGTGGTGCTGGATGCCAAGACCGGCGAAAACCTGACGCGCAGCATCCTGCTGCAGATCATCCTCGAGGAAGAGGCCGCCGGCGCGCCGCTGTTCACCGAGGCGGTGCTGGCCGACATCATTCGCTTCTACGGTCACGCCATGCAGGGGTTCATGGGCTCCTATCTCGAGAAGAACATCCAAGCCATGGTCGAGATTCAGACCCAGCTGGCCGAGCAGGCCCAGGGGCTCACCCCCGAGCTGTGGTCGCAGTTCATGCGCCAGCAGGTCCCGCTGATGCAAGGCGTGATGAGCAGCTACCTGGAGCAGTCCAAGGCCACCTTCGTGCAGATGCAGGAGCAGATGGCGCGGCAGGCCGAGCAATTCCTGAGCGCCTTCGGCATGCGTCGCTGACGGCCCGCCTGCGCCCGGCGACCGCGTGCAGGGGGTGCGGCGTTCGGAATCCGGGGTGACGTTTTTCTGATCGCGCAATGCCCGGTGCGAAGCGGCTCAGCCGCTTGTTCCATCGCGTCCGATGAGGGGCAGGCTGGCCAGCGCGTTCTTCAGGCGCAGCATGTCCCAGGGCAGGAACTCCGCGATCCCCAGGCCGACCACATCGCAGGCATGGCTCACGTCCTGCAGCAGCCGGACCACCCGCTCCAGCCGCATCGTGCCTTGCACGATGCCGTCGAACGCGCCCTCCGGCTGATCCGGCCGGTTGAACAGCAGGGGCGAGAAGTGCGCAGGATCGAGCACGTCCAGGTCGAAATGCACGGCCAGGTGGGTGATGCCTTCGGCCTCGATCCAGTCGATGATGGGCTGGCTGCCGTCGGCAATGTCCGCCGCGGGCGTGTGCCGGATGCCGAGCTGCTGAAGAATCGGCCCTTCGGCCTCGGTCCAGGCGCTCATGCCCGCGATCATGACGCGCGCCGGATCGAGCTTGCGCTCGACTTCGGCGGTGAACTCTTCATCGCCGCGCCCCAGCAGCATGCCCAGCACATGGGCGTGGGCGTGCGAGAACTCGGCGGGACTCATGATGTCCGGGTGCGCGTCGATCCACAGCACGCCCAGCTTGCCGTCGTGGCGCCGATTCAGGTAGGCCATCGGCGCCAGATCAATGAGGCAGTCACCGCCCAGCGTGACGATGCGATCGGGCTGGTGCCGCTCGATGGCGGCCCGCGCTGCGCGCGCCTGCGACAGCAGGGCCGTGCGTGCCTTGATGCCGCGTTCGGTTTCCAGCGGCCGGTTGTCAGCGACGGGGACCGCCACCGTTTCTTCCGGCCCCTCATGTGCGGGCGCCAGCCAGCGCAGCAGTTCGGCGCCAAAACGGTAGGCGGGTTCAGCTCCGCCTTGCCATTGCGGCATGTTCAGTCGGAGGGTCTTTGGGCTCATGTGCATTTCCTCGTTGAAAGGCAGACTGCCCGCCATGGGTTGTGTTCCCCAAAGGGACTGCCCGGGTGAAGCGGCCGGTGTCGGCGGGCTTGAGTCATTATGAAAAAGATAAAGAGGTGCAGCGACCGGCCGGGGCTTGTTGGCGCCATCCGCTGGACCCCTGCAGGCGGCCACCCCGCATGGAGCGGTACCCAGAACTGGCGCTGTTTCGATCCCCGGCCAACGGGACGCGGCCACTCGGGGCTCATGCTGCAAGAACGGTTTCACCCGCCTCGCCTACAATACCGGTCTCAGATTGGCCGCCCGGCCGCGCTGTGAAATCCAAATGAAATCAGATACTTGCAGCGCAGCCGCGACGCCGGAAAGCGCCAAGGCTCCCAAAGTCGGCTTCGTCAGCCTGGGCTGCCCCAAGAACCTCACCGACTCCGAGCTGATCCTCACGCAACTCAGCGCCGAGGGCTACCAGACCGCCAAGAGTTTTGAAGGCGCGGACCTGGTCATCGTCAACACCTGCGGTTTCATCGACGAGGCCGTCAAGGAAAGCCTGGACACCATCGGCGAGGCCCTCGCGGTCAATGGCAAGGTCATCGTCACCGGCTGCCTTGGTGCAAAAACGATAGCTGGCAGCGCACATGGGGCAAGCGCTGCAGGCCAGAATGATTCAGAAAACCTGGTCAAGCACCTGCACCCGTCGGTGCTGGCCGTCACCGGGCCGCAGGCCACGCAGTCGGTGATGGACGCGGTGCACCAGCACCTGCCCAAGCCGCACGACCCCTTCATCGACCTGGTGCCGGGCGCGTTTGGCGAGGCGGGGCTCAAGCTCACGCCGCGCCACTACGCCTACCTGAAGATCAGCGAGGGCTGCAACCACCGCTGCACCTTCTGCATCATTCCGTCGATGCGCGGCGATCTGGTCAGCCGCCCGATCGGCGACGTGCTGAAGGAGGCGCAGGCCTTGTTCGAAGGCGGCGTGAAAGAGCTGCTCATCATCAGCCAGGACACCTCGGCCTATGGCGTGGACCTGAAGTACCGCACCGGCTTCTGGGGCGGCCGCCCGGTCAAGACGCGCCTGCTGGAGCTGGTGCAGGCGCTGGGCGAGCTGGCTGCGCCGCATGGCGCCTGGGTGCGCCTGCACTACGTGTACCCGTACCCGAGCGTGGACGAGATCGTGCCCCTGATGGCCGCGGGCCGCGTGCTGCCGTACCTGGACGTGCCCTTGCAGCACAGCCACCCCGAGGTGCTGCGGCGCATGAAGCGCCCGGCCAGCGGCGAGAAGAACCTGGAGCGCATCGAGCGCTGGCGCGCCATGTGCCCCGAGATCGTGATCCGCTCGACCTTCATCGCCGGCTTTCCGGGCGAGACCGAGGCCGAGTTCGAGCACCTGCTGGAGTTCATGCGCGCCGCGCGCATCGACCGCGCGGGCTGCTTTGCCTATTCGCCCGTCGAAGGCGCCGCGGCCAACGATCTGCCGGGCATGCTGCCCGCCGAAGTGCGCGAGGAGCGCCGCGCGCGCTTCATGGCGGTGGCCGAGCAGGTGTCGGCCCAGAAGCTGCACGAGCGCGTCGGCGCCAGCATGCAGGTGTTGATCGACTCGGCCCCCGCCCTGGGCCGGCGCGGCGGGGTGGGGCGCAGCTACGCCGACGCGCCCGAGATCGACGGCGTGGTGCACCTGCTGCCGCCCGAGAAGGCCAGCAAGACGCTGAAGGTCGGCACCTTCACCCGCGCGCGCGTGGTGGGCACGCAGGGGCACGATCTGGTGGCACAGCCCATCTGATGCCCGACCGGCAAAAAAAGACCAAGAAAAAAGCCACCCGAAGGTGGCTTTCCGTTTGCGACAAGTCTGGTATGTTCCAGCCCGTTGCTTTTATTGTTGGTGCCCAGGAGAGGACTCGAACCTCCACGGAGTTACCCGCTAGTACCTGAAACTAGTGCGTCTACCAATTCCGCCACCTGGGCATCAGGAAACAAGGATTCTATATCAAAAATTCAGCCCCCCAAAAAAATCTGCCCGACGAAATCGAAGGTGTGGTTTCCGGCCATCGCGATGGCCATGGCTTTCTGCTGCGCGACGACGGCGAGGCCGACATTTACCTGCCCCCCAACGAGATGCGCGCCGTGCTGCACCGCGACCGCGTGCGCGTGCGCGTGGTGCGCCATGACCGGCGCGGCCGCCCCGAGGGGCGCGTGCTGGAGATCGTCGAGCGCCCGCCGCAGCCCATCATCGGGCGCCTGCTGCACGAGGGCGGCCTGTGGCTGGTGGCGCCCGAGGACAAGCGCTACGGTCAGGACGTGATGATTCCCAAGGGCGCCATCGGCGCGGCCAAGGCCGGGCAGGTGGTCGTCGTCGAGCTGACCGAGCCGCCCGCTCTGTATGGCCAGCCCGTGGGCCGCGTCAAGGAAGTGCTGGGCGAGGTGGACGACCCGGGCATGGAGATCGAGATCGCGGTGCGCAAGTACGGCGTGCCGCACGAGTTTTCCGAAGCCTGCCTGGCCGAGTCCCGCGCGCTGCCCGAGACGGTGCGCCCCAAGGACCGCGCCGGCCGCGTGGATTTGACCGACGTGCCGCTGGTCACCATCGACGGCGAGGACGCGCGCGACTTCGACGACGCCGTCTATGCCACGCCGGCGGTGGTCAGCGGCCGCGGCAAGAAGCCCAACGGCTGGCGCCTGCTGGTGGCCATCGCCGACGTGAGCCACTACGTGCAGACCGGCAGCCCGATCGACGTGGACGCCTACGACCGCGCCACCAGCGTGTACTTTCCGCGCCGCGTGATCCCCATGCTGCCCGAGAAGCTCAGCAACGGCCTGTGCTCGCTCAACCCCGAGGTCGATCGCCTGTGCATGGTGTGCGACATGCTGGTCACCGCAGACGGCGAGGTGCAGGCCTATCAGCTGTACCCCGCGGTGATGAACAGCCACGCGCGCATGACCTACACCGAGGTGGCGGCGATTTTGGCCAACACGCGCGGCCCCGAGGCGGCCCAGCGCAAGGCGCGCGTGCAGGACTTGATCCATCTGCACGAGGTGTTTCGCGCCCTGCTCAAGGCGCGGCAAAAGCGCGGTGCGGTGGACTTCGACACCACCGAGACGCAGATCGTGTGCGACGAGTCCGGGCGCATCGAGAAGATTGTCCCGCGCACGCGCAACGACGCGCACCGGCTGATCGAGGAATGCATGCTGGCGGCCAACGTGTGCAGCGCCGACTTCATCGGCCAGGGCAAGCACCTGGGCCTGTACCGCGTGCACGAAGGCCCCACGCCCGAGAAGGTGGACCTGCTGCGCGCCTACCTGAAGGCGCTGGGCGTGGGCCTGGCCGTCAGCGACGAGCCGCGCCCCGAGGAGTTTCAGCGCATTGCCGACGCCACGCAGGAGCGCGTGGACGCCGAGCAGATCCACATGATGCTGCTGCGCTCGATGAGCCAGGCCATTTATTCGCCCATCAACAGCGGGCACTTCGGGCTGGCGTTCGAGGCCTACACGCACTTCACCAGCCCGATCCGACGCTACCCCGACCTGCTGGTGCACCGCGTCATCAAGGCCATTCTGGCCGGCAAGAAATACCATCTGCCCGCCTTGCCGACGCCCGGCGATGCGCATGAGAAGCTGCGCAAGCGCCTGCAAAAGGACCGCGTGCAGCGCGGGCGTGACAAGGGCGATCCGCGCCACCGCATCTCGCCCGAGATGCAGGACTGGGAAGCCGCCGGCCTGCATTGCAGCGCCAACGAGCGCCGCGCCGACGAGGCCAGCCGCGACGTCGAGGCCTGGCTCAAGTGCAAGTACATGCGCGAGCACCTGGGCGAGGAATACACCGGCACGGTGAGCGCCGTCACCAGCTTCGGCCTGTTCGTCACCCTGACCGACATGTACGTCGAGGGCCTGGTGCACATCACCGAGCTGGGCGGCGAGTACTTCCGCTTCGACGAGGTGCGCCAGGAGCTGCGCGGCGAGCGCACCGGCATCCGCTACGCGCTGGGCACGCGCGTGCGCGTGCAGGTCAGCCGTGTGGACCTGGATGCGCGCAAGATCGACTTTCGCCTGGTGCACGAGGCCGGCGATGCGGTGCTGCGCGGGGCCTTGCGCGACAAGGCCGGCGGCGACGGCAAGCCGTCCGCGGCCAAGGCCGTCAAGTCCGCCAAGTCCGCCAAGGCGCATGCACTGCGCGATGAGGCGGCCGAGCGGCGCTCGCCCATGCAGGCGCTGAAGGCCGCCGTCAAAAAGGCGGCCGCCAAGGCACGCAAGGGCGGCAAGCCGCGGCGTTGAGGGCCGAGGGCGGGTCGCGCCAGGCCCGCCGGCATTGATCCAGTGCAAGGGCCGCGCCCGGGGCCGCGCCGACAATCGGAGAGTCCCTTTGCCGTCTTGCGCGCCCGCCATGCCCTCATCGTCCGTTTCTCCCTGTTCGCCCGATCCGTCGTTCGACACCGACGTGCTGATCGTCGGTGCAGGCCCCGCCGGGCTGTCGCTGGCCGTGGCGCTGGCGCAAACCGGCTGGCGGGCCACGGTGCTGGAGCAGCAGGGCGAGGGCGCCCTGGCCCGCCCAGCGCCGGACGGGCGCGAGATCGCGCTCACGCACCCCAGCGTCGCCACCTTGCAGCGCCTGGGCAGTTGGCAGCGCCTGGCGCCGCACGAGATCGGCCTGCTGCGCCAGGCCCAGGTGCACGACGGGCCGGTGGGCCGGGGCCCGGGCATGACGCTGCACGCGGGCGGCACCGGCTGCGACAACCTGGGCTGGATCGTGCCCAACCACGCACTGCGCCGCACCGCCTGGGACGTGGCGGCGTCCACCCCGGGCGTGCGCATTCTGACGGGCTGCTCGGTCACGCGCGTGAGCGTCACGGACGCGCATGCCGAGCTGGACTGCGTGGCGGCCCAGGGCCGCCAAGCGCCGCCGCAGCGCTTGCGCGCGCCCTTGCTGGTGGCCGCCGACAGCCGCTTTTCGGCCACGCGCCGCCAGCTCGGCATCGGCGCGTCGATGCGCGACTTCGGCCGCACCGTCATCGTCTGCCGGCTGCGCCACGAGGCGCCGCACGGCGAGGTGGCGCACGAATGCTTCGACTACGAGCGCACGCTGGCCATCCTGCCGCTGCCGGACGACCCGGGCAGCGGCACCCCCCAGTGCTCGGCCGTGGTGACCGCCCGCGCCGAGCAGGCACAGGCGCTGCTGGCCTTGTCGCCCGAGGACTTTGCGGCCAGCGTGCAGCGGCAGTTCGGACACCGCCTGGGCCGCATGCACCTGGTGGGCGAGCGCCATGCCTATCCGCTGGTGGCCGTGTATGCCCAGCGTTTTGCCGGCGCGCGCTGCGCGCTGGTGGGCGATGCGGCGGTGGGCATGCACCCCGTGACGGCGCATGGCTACAACCTGGGCCTGGCCGCGGTCGAGCGCCTGGCGCGGGTGCTTGAAGGCGCGCGCGCCCAGGGTGCCGACCTGGGCGATGCCGCGCGGCTGCAGCGCTACGCCGGCGCCCACCACCGCCACGCCTGGCCGCTGTATCAGGGCACCAACGCCATCGTCGGCCTGTACACCGACGAGCGCCCGCTGCCCAAGTTGCTGCGGCGCGCCGTGCTGGCCGGCTCCAGCCGGCTGCCACCGCTCCAGGCCTTGATCGTGAGCCAGCTCACGGGGCGCCGGCCGGCTTGGCCGCGTGCGGCATCGTTGCCCTGAAGCCGCCGGAAAAAAACCGCGGGACCCTGGCGGGGCCGCGGTTTTTTTTGTCTGCGCCGGCGACGCGAGGCGTCAGCTTGCTCGCCGGCGCAGGCGCAGCAGCGGCGGCACGATCAGCATCAGCGCCGACAGCACCCACAGGCCGATCGAGATCGTGCTCTCGTACAGGATGCCGACCTCGCCGTTGGTGATCGACAGCGCGCGGCGCAGGTTCTGCTCCATCATGTCGCCCAGCACGAAGCCCAGGATCAGCGGCGCCATCGGCACACCCTGCTTGCGCAGCAGGTACCCCAGCACGCCGAACACCGACATCAGCACCAGGTCGAACGTGGTGGCATGCACCGAGTACACGCCCACGGTGCTCACGGCCAGGATGGCCGGCACCAGCAGCCAGTTGGGCGTTTGCAGCATGCGCGCGAACACGCCCACCAGCGGAATGTTGATGATCAGCAGAATGAAGTTGGCGACGAAGAACGAGGCGATCAGGCCCCACACCAGCGCCGGGTTCTGCGTGAACAGCGCCGGGCCGGGCGTGATGTTGTAGAGCGCCAGCGCGCCCATCATCACCGCCGTGGTGCCCGAGCCGGGCACGCCCAGCGTCAGCATGGGCACGAAGGAGCCCGCGGCCGAGGCGTTGTTGGCTGCCTCGGGTGCGGCCACGCCGCGGATGTCGCCCTCGCCGAACTTGGCGTCGGGGCCGGCCAGGCGTTTTTCCAGCGTGTAGGTCATGGCGCTGGCAATGGTGGCGCCCGCGCCCGGCAGCACGCCGATGACGAAGCCCAGCACCGACGAGCGGATGGTGGACCACCACGTGTAGGCCACCTCCTTCAGGTTGAACAGCGCGCGGCCGGTGTTCTTGATCAGGCCGGTGTTCATGAAGTGCTGCTCCAGCATCAGCAGGATTTCGCTGATCGAGAACAGGCCGATCACCAGCACGATGAACTGGATGCCGTCCGACAGGTGCACATCGCCGCCGGTGAAGCGGTACACGCCCGAGTTGGAGTCCAGCCCCACGGTAGCCAGCGCCAGGCCGATGACCGCCGCCAGCGCGGCCTTGACCGGCGCATCGCCCATCAGGCCGGTGATGCAGGCAAAGGCAAACACCATCAGGGCGAAGTATTCCGCCGGCCCGAAGGCCAGGGCCCACCGGGCCAGCAGCGGCGCGAACAGCACGATGCCGCAGGTGGCGATGAACGAGCCAATGAAGGACGACCAGGCCGAGATCGACAGTGCCACCCCGCCCAGGCCCTTCTTGGCCATGGGGTAGCCGTCCAGCGTGGTCATGATGGCGCCGGCGTCGCCCGGCACGTTGATCAAAATCGCCGAGATGCGCCCGCCGAACTCGCAGCCCATGTAGACCGCGGCCAGCAGGATCAGCGCGGTTTCGGCCGGCAGCTTGAGCGCAAAGGCCAGCGGCATCAGGATGGCCACGCCGTTGATCGGCCCCAGCCCCGGCAGCATGCCGACGATGGTGCCCACCAGCGCGCCGATGGCGGCCACCATCAGGTTGTTGAGCGTCAGCGCGACGCCGAAGCCGGTCGCGAGGTATTGCAAGGTATCCATTTCAGTTGTCCATGGCGCTGCGCGTCACCCGCAGCCGATGAAACGCAAAGAGCCCAACGGCCGCGGAGCAGGCCAGGCCAACGATCGCCGCGGAAGGGCTTTGCCCGCCCGCAGGCGATGCCCCGTTGAGGGGGTGGGCGAAACATCGCGCAGCGAGTGAAGACTGGGGGTGTTTCATTTCAACGGCCTCCGAAAATGAAGGACAGCAGGCCGGAGGGCAGCACCACGTCCAGCAGCTTGTCAAAGCCCAGAAACAGCAGCACGCCCAGGCCGACGCCGCCGGCCAGCGACTGCTTCCAGCTGCCGCCAAAGGCCATGCCGACGGGTACGGACATGATCGTCGTGGCCAGCGTGAAGCCCAGGCTCTCGAACAGCAGCGCGTAGACAAAGACCGCGGCCACGGCAAAGGCCAGCGGCCGCAGCGGCACCTGGCGCAGCCAGTTGTCCCGCATGGACGGGCGCACGATCAGCCACAGGCCGCCCAAGGCCATCAGGCCGGCCAGCAGCAGCGGAAAGGCGCGCGGGCCCACGGGTTCGTAGGAAATCGGCGCCGCGTAGTCCGCAGCGGCCCAGGCCATGCCTGCGGCCACCGCGACACAGGCGACACCCAGAATGCGATCGCTCATGGTGATGGGTTCCAGTTGCAGTCGACAGCGCCGGCCACGGGGCCGTCAGGCCGCGCGGCCAGGCGCCAAGACTGGGTTTACTTGGCGACGGCCAGGCCGAAATCGGCCGCCAGCTTGCGGTAGTCGCCCACGCGCTGCTTGATGTAGGCGTCCAGCTCGGGGCCGGTCTTGGTGAAGGGGAACAGGCCGCGCTCGCCGCGCAGCTTGGCGAATTCGGGCGTGGCCATCATCTTGTTGAAGGTATCGGTCCACACCTTGAAGTCGGCGTCGCTCACCTTGGGCCCCATGTAGAACCCGCGGATGATCGGCCACTCGACGTCCATGCCCTGCTCCTTGGCGGTGGGCACGCTGGCCAGCTTGCCCTCCAGGCGCTTGTCGGCCATCACGGCCAGCACGCGGATCTTGGCGCCGGCCTTCATCTGCTCTTCGGCCTCGGAGGCGTCGCCCGAGTACACCTGCACGTGGCCGCCCTGCAGCGCGGTAGAGGCCTCGCCGCCGCCTTCAAAGGCCACGAAGCGCATCTTGCGCGGGTCCAGCCCGGCGGCCCTGGCCGTCAGCGCAGCCTTCATCCAGTCCTGGCTGCCCACGGTGCCGCCGGCGCCGAACACCACCTTGGTCGGGTCGGCCTTGATGGCGGCCACCAGGTCCTTGAGCGACTTGAAGGGCGAGTTGTCGGCCACGATGATCGCGCCGTAGTCGGCGCCGACGGCGGCCAGCCAGCGCACGTCGCTTTCGTTGTAGCGGCCGAACTTGCCCTGCGCCAGGTTCAGCAGCGAGCCGCCCGAGTAGGCCACGATCGTGTTGTTCTCGGCCGGGCGCTGGGCGACCACGGCGTTGTAGGCCACCGCGCCGATGCCGCCGGGCATGTAGGTCACGCGCATCGGGTCCTTGATGAACTTGCCCTCCAGCAGGCCGGACTGCGCCAGCTTGCAGGTCAGGTCGAACCCGCCGCCGGGCTTGGCCGGCGCGATGCATTCGGTCTTGTCCAGCGGGCCGGCGTGCGCCAGGCCCATGCCACTGGCCAGGGCCAGGATCGCGAGGGTGTGTTTGAGCTTCATGAACAAGTCTCCTTGAGCGGTTCGTGTTGCGGGAAAGGACGCCGGGCATTCGTGCTTCATGCAGGAATGCGGCAAGAGCAGGGCAACTTTATCGACCGGGTACTTTCAAGGACCTTTCAATTCGGCGGCTCCGTTCAGGGTTTTCCCTGTGTTGATGCGGGTTTTGGTGCGTCCGCGGGGTGCAGCGGCAGTCGCAACCGGGCCACGAAGCCCCGCCCGTCCGCGCCGTTGCGCAGCTCCAGCGCGCCGCCATGGCGCTCGGCCACGGCGCGCACGATCGGCAGGCCCAGGCCGGTGCCGCCCGGGCGCGCGTGACGACCGCGAAAAAAGCGCTCACTGGCGCGCGGCAGCTCGTCGGGCTCCAGGCCCGGGCCGTCGTCGTGCACGCCCAGCAGCGCGTCGCCGCCGGCGTGCTCCACCGTCACGGTGACGTGGCCGCCGGCCGGGGTGTAGCGCAGCGCGTTGTGCACCAGGTTGGTCAGCGCCTCGCGCAGCAGTGCCGCGTTGGCCAGGACGGGCAGCGCCGGCAGCGCGCTGTCGAAGCCCAGGTCGATCTGCGCGGCGCGCGCGCGCGGCCACCAGGAGCGCGTGAGATCGCGCGCCAGCGCCACCAGATCGACCGGCTCCAGCGGCGCCTCGGCGGCGTCGGCGTGCGCCAGCGCCAGCATCTGGTTGATCTGCCGTGCGGCGTCGTCCAACTGCTGGCGAATGGCCAGCAGCGCTTCGCGCACCGCGCCGGGCGGCGCCTCGCGCAGGGCATAGTCCACCTGCGTGGTGAGCGTGGTCAGCGGCGTGCGCAGCTGGTGCGAGGCGTCGTCCACGAAGTGCCGGCGCGCCTCGCTGGCCTGCTGGTGGCGCGCCATGTGGTGGTTGATGGATTCGACCAGCGCGCGCGCCTCGGCCGGCACCTGGGCCGGCGGAATCGGCGTCAGGTCACCCGGCGTGCGGGCCTGCACCTGGGCCGACAGGCGCGCCAGCGGGCGCAGCGCCCACCCGGTGGCCAGCGCCATCAACGCCAGCGCCAGGATCACCAGCAGGGCGTTGCGCGCCATGGCCTCCATCAGCAGGGCGCGCGTGAAGTCCTGGCGCGAAGTCAGGGTCTCAGCCACCTGGATCACCACGCGCTGCACCCCGGTTTGTCCGGCCAGCGGCGTGGGCAGCAGCCGCGTGTACGAGCCCAGCCGCACCGCCTGGCCGTGGTAGACCGCATCGCGAAAGCGCGGGCGGCCGTTGATGAGGCTGGCTTCGGGCGACGGCAGGTCGGTGTTGCCGATCTCGACCAGGCCGTCCTCGGTGGCCACGCGAAAGAACACCTCGCCGCCGGCGGTGAGCTCGAAGAACTCCAGCAGGGTGTAGGGCAGCTCCACCCCCAGGCCGCCGCCGGCGGTGGTGATGTTCACGTCAATGGCCTTGATGGCGCCGGCCAGCGAGCGGTCGTACGCGGCGTTGGCGGCGGCGGCCACCGTGCGCCAGGTGCCCCACAGGCTGACGCCCGAGGCCAGCAGCATGCCGGCGGCCAGCACGCCCAGCAGCGTGCGGCGCAGGCTGGCGCCGCGCCCCCTCATGCGGTGGCCTCCAGCACATAGCCCAGTCCGCGCAAGGTGACGATGCGCACGCCGGTGCCGTCCAGGCGCTTGCGCAGCCGGTGCATCAGCACCTCGATGGCCTCGGGGCTGACGTCGCGCGCGTCGGACACCACGCGGTCGAGGATTTCCGTCTTGGACAGCGGCTCGCCCAGGTGCTGGATCAGCACGCGCAGCACGGCGTGTTCGCGCGGGGTCAGCGCCAGGGGCTGACCGTCCAGCGTGAAGCCCTTGGTGCCGGCGTCCCAGGTGAGCGGCCCGCAGCTCTGGCGCCAATGGGCGCTGCCCCGCGCGCGGCGGATCAGCGCGTGCAGGCGGGCCTCCAGCTCGGCCAGATCGAAGGGCTTGGCCAGAAAGTCGTCGGCGCCTTCGTTGAGCGTGCCCACCCGCGCCATCAGCGAGTTGCGCGCCGTCAGAATCAGCACCGGCAAGCGCTCGTCCTGCGCGCGCAAGGCCGCGAGCACCTGGTGGCCGTCCAGCCCGGGCAGGCCCAGGTCCAGCACCAGCGCGTCGTAGCTGCGCGCCGCCAGGCTGGGCAGCACATCGCGCCCGTCGCTCACCCAGTCGGCCAGCAGGCCGCCGCGCTCCAGCGCGCGCGCCAGCCAGTTGGCCAGCTCGGGCTCGTCTTCTGCCAGCAGGATGCGCATGTCGGGTCTCCTCGTTTGCCTGCGCCGGGTAGCATCATCGCTTTGGAGATGCCTGATGACCGCCAAAGATACCCGCAAAACCCTGCTGCATCTGGCGCAGCAACGCCGCGCCACCCTGGTGCCCGGCGCCTTCAACGCGCTGTCGGCGCGCGTGATCGAGGAGCTGGGCTTTGCCGCCATCTACATCACCGGCGCGGGCGTGACCAACATGAGCCTGGGCCTGCCCGACCAGGGCTTCATGGGCCTGGCCGAGATCTGCGAGCACACGCAGCGCATCCGCGACGCGGTGCAATTGCCGCTGATCGTCGATGCCGACACCGGTTTCGGCAACGCCGTCAACGTCTATCACACGGTGCGTCGGCTTGAGCGCGCCGGCGCCGACTGCGTGCAGCTGGAGGACCAGACCAGCCCCAAGCGCTGTGGTCACTTCAGCGGCAAGGACGTGGTGAGCACTGCCGAGATGGTCGGCAAGATTCGCGCCGCCGTCGATGCCCGCGCGGACAGCGGGCTGCTGGTGATGGCCCGCACCGACGCGGCCGCCGTGCATGGTTTTGACGCCGCCGTCGAGCGCGCCGCGCGCTACGCCGAGGCCGGCGCCGACATCCTGTTCGTCGAGGCGCTGACCGAGGCTGAGCAGGTGCGCGCGCTGCCCGGTTTGCTCGATCGCCCGCTGCTGATGAACCTGGTGCTGGGCGGGCGCACCCCCGTGCTGGCGCAGCCCGAGCTGGCCACCGCCGGCTATGGCCTGGTGCTGTACGCCAACGCGGCGCTGCAGGCGGCCGTCGCGGGGATGACGCGGGCGCTCGCGCAACTGAAGGCGACCGGCGCGCTCAGCGAGGACCCGGCGCTGGTCGCACCCTTTGCCGAGCGCCAGCGCCTGGTCAACAAGCCCGCGTGGGACGCGCTGGAGCGCCGCTATGCCGACTGAATCCGTCGCCATCGCCGCCACCCTCATGCGCGGCGGCACCAGCAAGGGCCTGTTTTTTTTGCCGTCCGATCTGCCGGCCGACCCCGCCGCGCGCGACGCGCTGCTGCTGCGCGCCATCGGCAGCCCCGACCCATACGCGCGCCACATCGACGGCCTGGGCGGCGCCACCTCCAGCACCAGCAAGGTGGTGCTGGTGCAGCGCTCGGCCCAGTCCGGCTGCGACGTGGACTACCTGTTCGGCCAGGTCGCCATCGACCAGCCGCTGATCGACTGGAGCGGCTCCTGCGGCAACCTGGCGGCCGCCGTGGGGCCGTTTGCGCTGCACGCCGGCCTGGTCGATGGCGCGCCTGCCGACGGCCGGGCCACGGTGCGCATCTGGCAGGCCAACCTGGGCCAGCGCATCGTGGCGCACGTGCCCATGCAAGGCGGCCAGGTGCAGGAGATGGGCAACTTTGCGCTGGACGGCGTGCCGTTTCCGGCCGCCGAGATCCGGCTGGACTTTCTGGACCCCGCGGGCGGGGGCGGCTTGCCGCTGCTGCCCACGGGCCATGTGCGCGACACGCTCGATGTGCTCGGCCTGGGCCCCGTCGAGGCCACGCTGATCAACGCCGGCAATCCCACCGTCATCGTCCATGCGGCGGCCCTGGGACTGGCCGGCGCCGAGCTGCCGCGCGCGCTCAATGCCGATGCCGCGCTGCTGGCGCGCTGTGAAGCGGTGCGCGCGCAGGCGGCCGTCGCCATGGGCCTGGCCACCACGCCTGAGCAGGCCACGCGCGAGCGTCCGGCCACGCCCAAGCTGGCCCTGGTGGCGCCCCCTGCCGGCTACGTCGCCAGTGACGGTCGCGCCGTGGCCGCCGGCCAGATGGACATGCTGGTGCGCATGGTTTCGATGGCCCAGTTTCACCACGCGCTGCCGGGCACCGGTGCCATTGCGCTGGCGGCGGCTGCGGCGCTGCCCGGCACGCTGCTGGCGCCCTGGCGCCCGGCCCACGGCGGCGGCTTGCGCATGGGCCACCCGGCCGGCTGCATCGAGACCGAGGCCGAGGCCGGCCAGGACGCCGGCGGCGCCTGGCACATCCGCCGCGTCAGCGTCAGCCGCAGCGCGCGGCGCCTGATGACGGGGCAGGTGTGGGTGCCGCCCGGCGCATGAGTCGAATTTCAACCTGGAAGGATGTTTTCAATGAATGCTTCGACAACCCCCCGCGTCGCCATCGTCACCGGCGCCGGCAGCGGTATCGGCAAGGCGGTGGCGCAGGCCCTGTTGCACGACGGCTGGCACGTGGTGCTGGCCGGGCGCCGCGCCGAGCCCCTGCAAGCCGTGGCGCAAGCCAGCGGCGCCGGCGCCCGCGCGCTGGCCGTGCCCACCGACGTGACCGATCCGGCGGCGGTCACCGCGCTGTTCGACCGCGCCGTGGCCGCTTTCGGCCGCGTGGACCTGCTATTCAACAACGCCGGCATCAGCGGCCCGCCCAAGCTGCTGGAAGACCTGACGCCCGAAGACTGGCGCGGCGTGGTCGATGTCAACCTGACCGGCATGTTCCTGTGCCTGCAAGCGGCCTTTCGCGTCATGAAGGCGCAGACCCCGCGCGGCGGACGCATCATCAACAACGGCTCCATCTCGGCCACCACGCCGCGGCCCAATTCGATTGCCTACACCGCCACCAAGCACGCCGTGACGGGGCTGACCAAGGCCGCCTCGCTGGACGGGCGCAAGTACGACATCGCCGTCGGCCAGATCGACATCGGCAACGCCGCCACCGACATGACCCGGCGCATGGCCGCCGGCATCCTGCAGGCCAACGGCCAGACCGCCGTCGAGCCCGTGATGGACGTGGCCAACGTCGGCCGCTCCATCGTCTACATGGCCAGCCTGCCGCTGGACGCCAACGTCATGTTCCACACCGTGATGGCGACGCAAATGCCGTTTGCCGGACGCGGATGAGTGGGCCCGTCATGCCTCCAGAAACTATCAAAACAATAGCTGCTTGCGCTTGATGGGCGCGCGCCAGATGGGTTTTTATCTTGATATTCGGTGCGCACCGTGTTCGGGTCGGCGCAGCCTCAACCCGGCTTGCGCGACCGGCTCAGGCGGCGCGCATTGGCGCGGGCGCGCCGCTGATAGGGCCGGAGGGCGTTGTTGGCCGTATTCGCCATGGCGTGGGCGGACCACGGCGGCACCTGGCCGCGCGCCCAGGAGGACC
>Ga0208826_1001948_pt1 | contig 16169 bp, 11 predicted proteins | sample AD_UKC115_MetaG_FD_184451 | JGI IMG/M metagenome (GOLD analysis project Ga0208826, IMG submission 184451) | Active sludge microbial communities of municipal wastewater-treating anaerobic digesters from Hong Kong - AD_UKC115_MetaG (SPAdes)... | ecosystem: Engineered > Bioreactor > Anaerobic >...
GCCCCATTTTATCTACATCTGCCAGTTCAACAGTTTGAGTTTTACCAGCCAGCAGGTAATCAAAAGGCTTTTGCCCTTCGGGGAGTTTAAGGCCTGCATAACTTTTATAGGGGCTATATGGTAGGCTCAGGTTGTTGATGCTGAATGCACCTCCGGGTTCAAATACTTTTACGAGCAGATTTGCAGTAAGGATACCGGGAGCATTTCCTTCTACATGGAAGTCCGGTTTTATCAGGGCATGGCCATTTTCGTTTAAGGTGCCATCAAAAATGGATTGGGATTGGGTTTCAAAATTACCCACCGGGCTGTCAAAAATATATCCCTTATATTTTGGAAAACTTGTTTTGCGTTTTGAAAGAGTCGCTTCTACTTTGGCTTTCAGGCTCCTGGCCGGAGTGCCAAAAAGCCAGGCTGCATCCAGCGAGCCTTCATTGGTGCTACCCGTTCCCAATTGCGGATCCTTTCCAAAATCAAGGTTTATTTTTAACCGGTTTGGCATCACGGTTTCTACTTTGATTCTTTTTTCGAAGGCAGCCCCACCCGCTTTTACTTTAACCAGCCAGTTACCGGTTGGCGATGAAGATTCTGTGGCTGTTTTGAAAACATAAAACTGGTCGGGAGCTGCAGACAGTACCGTTTGGCGATACAGTTGCCCCCGGGGTGTTATGAGGCTGAATTCAACGGGTAAATCGGGAGGAAGTTTTCCTGCCTTGTCTTCCAGGATGCAGTTAATGTACATACTGTCTCCCGGGCGCCATACCCCTCTTTCTCCAAATATGAATCCTTTAATTCCGTTGCTGATTATTTCTCCACCCACATCAAACCGGCTCAGGGCTAAAGCGCTGGCATCATCCACTTTTAAATAGCCCCTTTCCTTTCCATTTTTTGCAATGATAAGATACGGCTTACGGGTGAGGTTCAATTTTGCAAACCCATCCGTACCGGTTGCCGCTTTCTGTAAAATTTGTAACTGATAGTCGAGTATTTCCAGTCCCACTCCTTCCAACGGTTCAGTAGTCTGCAAGCTGGTAACCGCCACCGTTAGTTCGCCGTTTTCGCCCTTTTTTGCGGTAATTCCGAGGTTGCTTGCCATAATGTTTCGTATGGCCCACCGGTCTTTGTTGTAATACGATTTGCTGGTAGGGTCATCTTTTCGTTGCCAGTTATATCCATAAGGGAAATAGGTATCATACCGGTCCCAGAATTCATCCTCCTCATCTTTCCCGGAAGCGCTATAATAAGGGTAATCCTCATCATAATCTTCTCCTTCTCCGCTATCGGCGGTTTGAGTTGTATCGGGGCTTCCTCCGGTATAAAGCGAGTACTCGGGACGGAAGCCAATGGTTACCCGGTAAATGGCTCCGGGTTCGGTTTTTAAGAATTGATCAATATCCAGCGAGAAACGGCGAGGCTGGTGAAGATCGAGGGTTTTGTCATCATCAAGCCGCAATGTTTTCTGTACAATCGGCCTGGCAACCCTTCGCAATTCATTATCACTCCCCATATCATTTTGTTGGAGGAACTGGGGTACATTCTTTTCGTAGATCTTAATGATACTGATATCTACTGCACTCAGGTTTACGGCATCAAAGGGTAATACAAGCTTTCCTGAGGAGGGAAGAATATTTCCTTTGCCGATTATTTTAACAGAAGGGTAGCGGGTTTCAAAAAAAATATTCGCCGAATAGGTGGTTTCGAGGTTTCCTCCCCAATTGTCTTTAATTCCCGGGTTTACATTTACCGAATAATTCCCATCTGCTTTGCCCGCAATATAAACCCGTATTTCGCTCCCATTTATGGTGAAGGTAAGGTCCTGCTGATTGCTAACGGTAATGAGTCCGTTGAGGTCTTGTCCAATAGCAATCGGATTACTGAATAATACGGAAGCATACTGTTGATTGTTGTTCACGGCTCTTACATCTAAAACTTTAAAAGAAGACTGGGAAGGAACGGGAAGTTCTTGGGTACCCTTAGTTTCAATTTTTAGCGGAGTTCCATCCCAACGTAGTTCCAGCTTGCTTTCCTTTGTTTGTCGTGGAATCTTATTGATGGAAAAGTTATGTGTCCTGTTATTGTTACTGTGCTCCCAAAGAATTTTTAATCCGTCCTTTTCGGAATAGGCAGAAAGGATTTTTTCTACCTGCGCAGGGTCTTCAAAATCGGATGTTTCCAGGGTGCCGTTCAGGAACATTTCCTGTTTTGATCCCGGGCTCCTTAACCCGGTTTCCGTAACCTCAAATGCGGGTTTAAGGGTCTGAAGGCTAAACCGCATGGTTTCAAATCCGGATGAAACCTGGGTAACTTTTCCCAATTTAAAGCTCACATTATATTGTTCGCCGGGTGCCAACATTTTTTCCGGCTTAAACTCGATGGTGCGGGCATCCAGCCAGGTAGCTTTTCCATTTACGGTAGGAGAAAATTCAAATAACGACTCTTTCACCGGTTCTCCGATCGTATGCGTGGTTTTTACGTTTTCTGAAAGCCTTATGCGGATAGGGCTGGTTTTTGAAACAGTGCCGGTGGTATAGGATTCTACATATTTTGAAAAGGCAGGATCAACGGTTAACCATTTCAGATTTTTTTTACAGCCCGAATTGAAGATGAAAAAAATAATGAATAACCAACTGATGTGTTTAACGGGTATGCCGGCGCGGGAAAAGTAGGTCATGGGGTTAAGTTTATGGGAGTTTCGTTCTATAAATGTTGAAAGGTTTCTACATATAACCAAAACCTTATCCTTTAAGGTAAGTTAAATAAAAATTCGGGGTCATCCTGGCCGGGACATATAGGGCAGATCTACCCTCGATTGATAGAAAGTGAAATTAATGAAGGGAAATATGCAGAAGGCAGAAAAAGGAGCGGCGGTTTATTTTAGCGGGAAGAGATAATTCACCCTCAGAAAAAAATTTAAAAGATCAGGAATCTGAATCGTCTTCTTCATCCTGAATGGGTTCGCCGATATTTTCGGCTGGCGGGGGAGGAGGAACTTCTTCTTCGGTAGTAAGGATTACCGTTTCAACCGTTTCTTCAAATTCCGAAATCCTGTCAGGATTAAGTACAGTAGCTTTCATCGCTTCTTCCAACAAAACCTCATTTATTTTGGGAAGGTCGGCTGCGTCATTGATGCCGAAATAATCCATGAAGGATTTTGAGGTAGAATATAAAAGTGGGTGACCTACGGCATTTTCATTACGGCCGCTTATTTCTACCAGTTCTTTTTCGAGGAGTTTAGATACGGCATAGTCGCAATTCACTCCGCGAATGGCTTCAATTTCGCCTTTGCTGATGGGTTGCTTATAGGCAATGATGGCCAGGGTTTCGAGGGAGGCAGCGGAAAGGCGTTTAATAAATTTAGTGCCATTGAGCAATGCTACTGTTTTGTGGTATTCCGGTTTGGTCAGGAATTGCCAACCCCCGCCCGTTTGTCTTAGTTCGAAGGCGTAAAATTCTAATTGATATTTTTCGTTTATGGCTTCAATGGCGGCATTTACCTGGTCTTCGGTGGCACGGTCTTCAATAAAACCCAGTGCCGTATTAATCAGTTCAACTAATTCGGCAGCGCCGAGTGGTTTATCACTGGCAAAAATGAGCGCTTCAATATGGGGAATAATCTGCGAGAGTTCCATTCGGATTATACGTGCCTAAAGGCGGGTGTTAAATGTATTAAATTATCCCTGAAGTGCTGCAGCACCACTCACAATTTCGGTAAGTTCGGTGGTGATGGCGGCCTGCCTTGCCCTGTTATAAGAGATCTTTAAAGATTTCAGGAGTTCATTGGCATTATCAGTGGCCTTATCCATTGCGGTCATCCGGGCCCCATGTTCGCTGGCATTACCATCTAATACGGCTTTATACAGCTGGGTATTCAGGATTTTCGGCATCAGTTCCCGAACCAGCGTTTCGCGGTCGGGCTCGAAAATAAAATCTGCCTTTTTCTTAGATGCGCCCGGCGCCACCTTACTAACGGGCAGGAATTGTTCTGCTATGAAAGCCTGGGAGGCGGCATTTTTAAATTCACTATATATTACATCTACCGCGTCAAACTCCTTGTTGGCAAAGGCATCCATGGCAAATTTGGCCGCGGTTTGCACCTTTTCGAAACTGAGGCCTGTAAATATATCCCAGTATTTCTCGATTACCGGGTAACCATTTTTTTGGAAATGTTCATAGCCTTTTTTCCCAATTGGGAGGATCTTTACATTGCCTTTGGCATGTTGGGAAGCGTATTTTTCCCGGATCTGATGTTTTGCCAGTTTGATGAGGTTGCTGTTGTAACCTCCGCAAAGGCCGCGATCGCTGGTAACCACCATAATCAACACCTTTTCAACCGGCCTTTCAACTGCCAGGTTAATGGATACGCTGCTATCGGCATTGCTGACAATATTACCCAGCATTTCCTGCAATTTGCGGGCATAGGGGCGCATTTGGGTAATGGCATCCTGTGCACGACGCAATTTGGCAGCACTTACCATTTTCATGGCTTTGGTGATCTGTTGCGTGCTTTGTACACTTTTAATCCGATTACGTACCTCTTTTAATGCACCACTCATAACGTATTATTTTACAAACCGGGGTTTCACCCCGAATTTTGAGCGGCAAATTTAGGATAATGTATCCAAAATTCACACCCCGGGGGCATTTATTGTCCACCTGTTTTCCCGGCTATTTTGGGCCTTCTGATGTTAAAATCAATTATAATTCTGCATTTTATAGGGGGTCGGTATAAAACTACCGTACCTTTGCATCCCTGCCAAATTGGCTAAAATTTTCAGATAGCATATTATTTGACCATTGGGCAGTGAACCTTATCGATAAGAATACATATGTTAGGTATAATTTCTAAAATTTTTGGTGGTAACAAAAGTGAGAAAGACGTAAAGCAGATTGTCCCCCTCATTAAAAACATTAACGATCATTTTCAGCAGTTTCAAACGCTGAGTAATGATGAACTCAGAAATAAGACAGGTGAATTCCGAAGCCGGATTAAAGAATATTTAGCCGAAACGGATTCAGCCATTGCCGCTAAAAATGCATCCGTAGATGAATTGCCTTTCGAAAACATTACCGAAAGGGATGCTATTTATAAAGAAGTAGATGAACTTAAAAAGCAGCGCGATAAAAAGATTGAAGAGATTCTTGAGAAAATTCTCCCCGAAGCGTTTGCCGTGGTAAAAGAAACCGCCAGAAGATTTACAGAAAATGAGACCCTGGAGTCCACCGCCATGGAACTGGATCGGGAGTTGGAACATAAGCGCAATCATATAACTATTGAGGGCGATACCTGTATTTATAAAAATTCCTGGACCGCAGGCGGGAATGTGATTAAGTGGAACATGGTGCATTATGATGTTCAGCTTATTGGCGGCACCGTGTTGCACCAGGGTAAAATTGCTGAAATGGCAACCGGAGAAGGGAAAACCCTGGTAAGTACCCTTCCGGCATATCTAAATGCATTGGCCGGTGAAGGGGTGCATATTGTAACAGTAAACGATTACCTGGCCAAACGAGATTCTGAATGGAACGGCCCCATCTTCGAATGGCTTGGGCTGCGGGTTGATTGCATTGATAAACATCAGCCCAATAGCGATGCCCGCCGCAATGCCTATAATGCGGATATCACCTATGGAACCAACAACGAATTTGGCTTCGATTATCTCCGCGATAATATGGTGCACAATCCTGAAGAAATGGTTCAACGCAAACATCATTTTGCCATGGTGGATGAAGTGGATAGCGTTTTGATTGATGATGCCCGAACTCCATTAATTATTAGCGGGCCCATTGGCCATAGCGATAATACCCAATTGTTCTTTGATCTGAAACCCAGGATCGAAAAACTGGTGGAGATACAACGGAAGGTTACTAACCAATACCTCATCGAGGCGAAAAAGAAAATTGCTGAAGGTAACGATGATCCCAAAGATGGCGGACTGGCGCTTTTCCGTGCCCACCGCGGGATGCCAAAGAACAGCGCTTTGATAAAGTTTTTAAGTGAACCCGGGATGCGGGTAAAAATGCAGAAAAGCGAAAACTATTACCTCGCAGATCAGCAAAAGGAAATGCATAAGGTGGATGAGGAGTTATACTTTCACATCGATGAAAAGAATAACCAGGTAGAACTTACGGATAAGGGCATCAACCTGATAACCCGAAGCGGCGAAGACCCTGAATTCTTCATCCTTCCGGATATTGCCACCAAGATTGCCGAAATTGAAAAAACAGACCTTACCGCCGAAGAGAAATTACAACGCCGCGATAACCTCCTAGGAGAATATTCTGCCAAAGCAGAAAGAATTCATACCGCCCAACAATTACTGAAGGCTTATTCTTTATTTGAAAAGGATGTAGAATATGTTGTGTTGGATGGGGAAGTGAAAATTGTGGATGAACAAACAGGCCGTATCCTGGATGGCCGCCGTTATTCTGATGGCCTCCACCAGGCAATTGAAGCAAAGGAAAATGTAAAGATCGAAGCCTCCACCCAAACCTATGCCACTGTTACCCTGCAGAATTATTTCAGGATGTATCATAAACTGGCTGGTATGACGGGTACTGCCGAAACAGAAGCGGCCGAATTGTGGAGTATTTATAAACTGGATGTAGTGAGTATCCCCACTAACGTACCGGTTATCCGAAAAGACCTGCAGGATCTGGTTTATAAAACCAAACGAGAAAAATATAAAGCCGTAATCGAAGAAATTGAAAAACTGCGCAGTGAAGGCCGTCCCTGCCTGGTAGGTACTACCTCAGTGGAGGTAAGTGAACTGCTGGGTAGAATGCTTAAGCAGAAAAATATTCCACATAATGTATTGAACGCCAAACAGCACTCAAGAGAAGCCCAGATTGTTGCCGAGGCCGGATTGGCCGGGGCAGTTACCATCGCCACCAATATGGCCGGCCGTGGTACCGATATCAAACTGGGGCCTGGGGTTAAAGAGGCCGGCGGACTCGCAATTATTGGTACGGAAAGGCATGAAAGCCGGCGTGTAGACCGGCAGCTCCGGGGCCGTGCCGGCCGCCAGGGAGATCCGGGTTCTTCCAACTTTTTTGTATCCCTTGAAGACGACCTGATGCGTATGTTCGGTAGTGAACGGATTGCCGGTATGATGGACAGGATGGGATATAAAGAAGGAGAAGTGATCCAGCACAGCATGATTACCAAGAGTATTGAAAGGGCACAAAAGAAAGTGGAAGAAAATAACTTTGGAATCCGCAAGCGTCTGCTCGAGTACGATGATGTAATGAATAAACAACGAAATGTAGTTTATGGAAAACGAAACCATGCCTTGTTTGGAGAACGGCTTGCCCTCGACCTGGACAATGCATTTTATTCCGTAGTTGAAGGGCTGGTGTTTTCTGCCAGGGATGAAGATAATTATGAAAACTTCAAGCTGAATGTGATTGTAAATTTCGGAGTGGATACGGCCATTTCTGCCGAAGAGTTTTCGAAAGTAGAAGAAAATGTGCTGGTTGATAAATTATATGATGAAGTAATAGCCCGGTATACCGAAAAGAAGAAAGGACTGCAAACCCAAACCTGGCCTATCATTTCCGATATCCGACGCCAACAGGGCAACCATATAGAAAATGTGGTGGTACCTTTTACAGATGGTAAGAAATCGATGCAGGTGCTAACCAATCTTGATAAATACCTGGCAAATGAAGGAAGGGAAATTGGTTTGGCCCTCGAACGAAATATTGCCCTTGCCATGATTGACGATGCATGGAAAGAACACCTTCGGGCCATGGACGACCTTCGGCAAAGTGTGCAAACAGCAGGCTACGAACAAAAAGATCCCCTCGTAATTTATAAGATAGAAGCCTTCAATGCCTTCAAACAAATGGACGACCAGGTGAACAAGGATATCGTAAGTTTTCTTTCTCATGCCCAAATTCCAATTGAGCAAAGAAGCCCTGCAAAGATTCGGGAAGGCCACGAACAAAAAACCGATATGAGTAAAATGGCTTCCAATAAAATGGAGGTGGATGCGGCAGGAAGTGATTATGGCGCTAATGAGAACGATTATTATGACCCTTCCGGTCCGGTAAAACAAGAGCCGGTGAGGGTAGAACCCAAAATTGGACGGAACGACCTTTGCCCCTGTGGAAGCGGAAAGAAGTATAAACACTGCCATGGCCGTTAAATTTTTTCAGGCACCATAACGGTGCCTTTTTTATTATGACAAACCTGAAGCTTCAACAAGTATCAATGCGGGATCCTGCCTTTATCTTTGCAGATATTGACAGGTTAGTGCATTTTGCCTTAGCTCATTCCTTTTCGGAATTGGAAGTGCTTCCTCTTTTTTTGAAACCGGTAAAACAAAAAGCTCCCCAATTGAAATTAGCCTCACCGGTTGGCTTCCCTTTTGGGCACCAGGCCATCGAGGCGAAACTTTCCGAAACGGTGCTGGCCCTGGTAGACGGAGCTGATGAAATAGAGTGGATATTAAACATGCCAGCCATCCGAAGTGGCGATTATCAGTATATGGCAAAGGAAATTTCTACCTTTTTACCTGTACTTTCAAAAATGGGAAAGCGTGCCAGTCTGGGTTTGGACGTAACCCTTCTCAATACAGAAGCCATAAACGCAGTATGTGATATTATTGGGCCATCCTCCGTTTTTGCCGTGCACCTGTTTTCCAACGACACAGCCTCCCTTCCGGGAAAACTGGCGCAGGCCAGGGTGCTGTTGCCTGATGCTACCCGGGTAAGAACGGGGATTGTTAATAATCAGCCGGATATTGAAAATCTTCATGCTGATCTCCTTTCTTTGTGTTGTACAATTGCCGACATTCGGGATAAAGAATAACAGCTTAACTTAATTTATATGAAAGGAATTTATATACTGCTGCTGTTCTCGTTTTTTTTAGAGGATAATGTTTTCTGTCAGAATAAAGATTTGCCCATCGACAGCAGCCGGAATATCACCGTTATCAAAGATCCCCGTATTGATTTGCTGGGTAAGGAAATGGCTAAATACAATGAAAGCCTGGCCGAGAAAATGCGCAGTACCAAGGGATACCGGTTGATGGTTATGAATTCGAGCAACAGGAGCGAGGTGATGAAAGTGAGGCAACAATTGTTACAGATGTTTCCTGAGCAAAGTGTTTATATTGTTTTCCAATCGCCCTATATGAAACTGAAATTTGGAAATTTTTTGGAGAAGGGTGAAGCCGAGGATTATCGAAAAATCATTTCCGCCGCCCAACTGGTGAATGGTAATATATATATCGTTCCGGAAATGATTGAAATCCGTGCCGATAAACTGAATCAGGCACAGGCAGGAGACCCATAAAGTTTTCAAAATTTTTTCAATCCCCTTTTTTCATTAATTTTTTGGCTGTAATATTATTTAACTTCACAGGAAAGAAGATGAATGCTCCAAAAGATTAAAACCCTTGCCGGAAATTACAAGGATGAAATAATAGAGATAAGGCATCATATTCACGCCCATCCCGAACTAAGTTACCAGGAATTTAAAACGGCTGCTTTAATTCATTCGAAACTTGCGTCTTTCGGCATCCCTTGTAAAACAGTAGCTACTACAGGAGTAGTAGGGATCATCGAAGGAAAAAACCCAACCTCAAAAATTGTGGCCCTGCGTGCCGATATGGACGCGCTACCCATTGAAGAAAAGAACGACATAAGTTACCGTTCCATAAACCAGGGTATCATGCATGCCTGCGGCCATGATGTGCATACCAGTTGTTTAATTGGTGCTGCCAAAATTTTACAGGAAACCAGGGCCGATTGGGAGGGGAGTATTAAATTAATTTTTCAGCCCGGCGAAGAAAAAAATCCCGGGGGGGCAAGCCTGATGATCAAAGAAGGTGTTTTGGAAAACCCGGCACCACAAAAAATTTTTGGAATGCACGTTCATCCCGGATTACCGGTTGGTAAATTTAGTTTCCGGGGTGGTATGGTAATGGCCAGTGCAGATGAAATCTATATTACCATACGGGCAAAAGGAGGCCATGCGGCAGCCCCCCAACTCACGGCCGATACCATTCTCATTGCCTCGCATTTGGTGGTGAGCCTCCAACAAATTGTAAGTCGAAACAACAATCCTTTCAATCCAACTGTTTTATCCATTACATCCATACAGGGAGGGAATGCAACCAACATCATCCCCTCGGAAGTAAAACTGATGGGAACCCTCCGGGCGATGAATGAAGACTGGCGCTTTGCTGCTCATGACCTTATCAGGAAGCAATGTAAAGGGCTGGTTGAAAGCATGGGTGCAACCTGCGAAGTGAATATTGATATTGGTTATCCGTTTGTATATAATAACCCCGACTTAAGTACCCTTGCTATGAATAAGGCCAGGGAATTTGCCGGAGATGAAAACGTAGAACAAACTGAATTGCGAATGGGTGCTGAGGACTTTGCATTTTATTCTCATAAAATTCCCGGTTGCTTTTTCAGATTGGGTGTGGGGAATATAGAAAAAGGGATTACCAGTAATGTGCATACCCCTACTTTTAATATTGATGAATCAGCAATTGAAAAGGGTATGGCTATGATGGCCTGGCTCGCAGTAAGTTGTTAAAAAAGATTAATTATGAAAATTGCATTTCACGGAGCAGCAAGAACGGTAACAGGATCCAAACACCTGATTCATTATGGGAACGGGAAAAAATTACTACTCGATTGCGGAATGTATCAGGGGATGGGGGACCAGACCGACGAACTGAATCGGGAATTTGGTTTCGATCCGCGCGAAATAGACCTGATGATCCTCTCTCATGCCCATGTAGACCACTGCGGCCTGATTCCAAAATTAGTGAAGGAGGGATATAAGGGAAAAATTTTTGCGACCCCTGCCACCCGGGAATTATCCGCCGCATTGATGGAAGATTCAGCAGGTATTCAGGAGGCTGATGTGAAATTTGAAAATAAACGCAGAGGATTACAGGGTTTGCCCTATGTGTATCCATTGTACACAACCCAGGATGCCCTGGATTGCCTGGATCATTTTGTAGAGGTGGATTACCATAAATGGACAACCATTGATGATGGAGTGGAATTTTGTTATACCGATGCAGGCCATATAATAGGAAGTGCCGTGGTAAGCATTCGTATTACTGAAAATGGGAAGACAACCCATATAACATTTAGCGGGGATGTTGGCCGCTACCGCGATATCATCCTTCGTTCCCCGGAAGTGTTTGATCAGGCAGACTTTATCATTATCGAATCAACCTATGGTAATTCGTTGCACGAGCCCACAAACTCCACTCCCGAAATGTTGCTAAAATGGATCAACCATACTTGCATCGAAAAAAAGGGGAAACTAATCATACCTGCATTCAGTGTGGGGCGTACCCAGGAAATTTTGTTTTCATTGAATCAGCTCGAATTGGAAAACAAATTACCAGACCTCCCATTTTATGTGGACAGCCCGTTGAGTGTAAAGGCCACAGGTATCGTTAAACATTATCCGCAGTATTTTAATAACCGGATTCAAAAGATAATGCAAAGCGATAAGGACCCGTTTGGATTCAGAGGATTAAAATTTATTAAATCGGTAGATGAATCAAAAATGCTGAATTATGTGAACTCCCCGATTGTAATTATTTCTGCCAGCGGTATGGCGGAGGCCGGCAGGGTGAAGCACCATATCAGTAATAATATTGAAAACAGCCGAAATAGTATTTTACTGACCGGTTATTGTGAGCCTAATTCGCTGGGGGGAAGATTAAAACATCATCCAAAGGAAGTCCGGATTTTTGGCCAGGTACACGAAGTGAATGCGGAAATTGGGGAGATGCGGAGTATGAGCGCCCATGGCGATTATGATGACCTTTGCCAGTTCCTTTCCTGCCAGGATCCCAAACAAGTGAAGAAACTTTTCCTGGTGCATGGCGAATATGAAGTGCAACAGGATTTCAGAGACCGACTTTTACGAAAAGGTTTCAGCGATGTTGAAATACCAGAAAGGCATCAGGAAATTGGCCTGGGTTAAGCAGGTAGTTAACCTTTCATTTAAACCAGGAATTTGTAAATTTAGGGTATGGAACAATATGGAAAAATTCTCCTGGTTGCCATGCCCATTTTTTTATTGCTTGTTCTTTTTGAAAAGTGGTGGGGCTGGCGAAAGGGCTTTAACACGGTACGTAATATGGATTTAATTTCCAGTCTTACTTCCGGGGTTACCAATGTAACCAAAGATGTTTTGGGGTTAGCCATAGCCATTATCAGTTACGAATGGCTGGTTTCAAAAGTTGCCATTACCCACCTGCCAGCCAACTGGGTAACTTATCTCATTGTATTTGTGGTTCTCGACTTTGCCGGTTATGTGGTACACGCCATTGACCATAAAGTAAATTTTTTCTGGAACAGCCATTTAGTACATCATAGCAGTGAAGAGTTTAACCTGGGATGTGCCCTCAGGCAAAGTATTTCGGTTTTTGTTAAACTTTTTGTGATCCTTTTACTTCCGGCTGCCTTGTTGGGGATTGATCCCAAAATAATTGCCATTGTTGCTCCCTTGCATTTGTTTGCTCAATTCTGGTACCATACCCGGCACATCGGGAAGATGGGGTTTCTTGAGAAAATTATTGTTACCCCGTCACATCACCGGGTTCATCATGCATTGAATGAAATTTATATTGATAAAAATTTCGGCCAGATTTTTATTTTCTGGGATAAAATTTTTGGAACCTTTCAACCCGAATTATCAGAAGTTCCCCCTGTTTATGGCCTCACGCGGCCGGTACGGACCTGGAACCCCATCCGCATCAATTTTCAACACCTTAGTTTACTGATAAAAGATGCATGGTATGCAAAAAGCTGGAAGGATAAACTCCGGATCTGGTTTATGCCTACCGGATGGAGACCTTCCGATGTGGCGGAAAAATTTCATATCGATAAAATCATGGATCCGTATTCATTTGAAAAGTACGACCCGGCTTATAGCCGCATGCTGCTTATCTGGTCGTGGGTGCAATTGATTTTTTTACTGGGTTTCATCAGTTATCTATTTGGAAATATAGCAATCATTGGACAACCCGGCATTTTTGTTTACGGCGCTTTTGTTTTTTTGTTTGTGTATGCCATGACCGATCTGATGGATAAAGGTAAATATGCCATTTGGTGGGAGGTTGCCAAATCGGTTTTTGGGTTAGGCATTCTCACCTACACCGGGGATTGGTTTGTGATAAGGCAATTTGCGCCGGTTGTGATTTCCCTGCTCTACGGGTATTTTTTAATCTCTCCGATTTTTTGTTATTGGATAATTAAAGATGGTCAAAAACAATTGCAAATTTTAAAGGAGGAAGGAAATACAATGCTCGTAAGGTTTCCGGTGCATTGAATTTTATCTTCGATTTTGTGCGTTAAGCATTGGATTCTTTTCTATCCTGTTTATTTTATGTCCGGCTTCACCCAAATTTCATCAACAAGGCGCCAAAGTTTCAGGGGGTTTGCCTTCTGAAGTTCGGGAGGCAAAAGTTCATCGGGCCAATTTTGAAAACAAACGGGCCTCATAAACCTTCTTATTCCATCTGCACCAACCGAGCTAAAGCGGGAATCGGTACAGGCAGGGTATGGGCCGCCGTGCTGCATGGAAGTGGCTACCCGTACTCCGGTTGGCACCCCATTTAGAATGGTACGGCCACACTTTTCTTTGAGGATATCCAATAAAGAAGCGGCAGTATTTAAATCGATGGATGTGCCGAAGACGGAAGTGGTGAGCTGGCCTTCTAAATTCCGGGCAACCAATTTCATTTCCTTCTCATTCTGGCATACTACCAGTAACGAGTAGGGGCCAAATACTTCATCCTGCAAATCGGGGTGAGACAGAAAGAAAGTGGCAGAGGTCTCGGCCATTATGATCTCCGCTTCTAATTCCGAAACATCCGTTTGTGAATAGGAAAGGCGTCCTACTCCCCTTTGCGTCAGGGCATTTGATTTATTCCTTTCAAAATTCTCGAATATTCCCTCATGCAGCATTTTCTGTGGAACTCCTTTTTGAATTAACGGGATAATCGCTTTTTTAAATTTTTCTAATCCTTCCGAGGCAATGGCCACAAGAATTCCGGGTTTAGTGCAAAATTGCCCTGCATCCTGCATAATGGACACCGATAATTTTTCCGCAATTCCGTAAAATTCTTTTGAAAGTGATTCTGGCAGAAGGAAAACCGGGTTTACGCTACCCATTTCGGCAAAAACAGGGATGGGAATCTCTCGGCTGTTGCCCCAATCAAACAATTGTCTGCCCCCCTTTAAGGAACCGGTAAATCCTACCGCTTTAAGTAAGGGGTGTTTTACCAGGGCCTCCCCGGTGTCGAAGCCGCCCTCAATTTGTTGAAAGGTTGCATCCGGAAGATTGAAATTTGAAATACATTTTCTAATGATTTCACTTACGGCCCTGCCGGTTTCAATATGTGCGGGATGCGCTTTTACAATAACGGTACAGCCTGCGGCAAGGGCACAGGCGGTATCGCCGCCTGCCGTTGAATAGGCGAAGGGGAAATTACCGGAGCCAAATACAGCTACCGGACCCAACGCCACATTCATTTTGGCGAGGGCTGGAATAGGAGGTTCGTTTGTGGTGCTGCCTGGGTTTATCCGGATATCCAGGGCCAGGCCACTTGCCAGAAAATTGGAATAAGTCCTCAATTGGTAGCTGGTACGCTTTAGCTCCCCTTCTAATCTCGGTTTAGGGAGATGGGTTTCTTTTTGAGCGATGGAAACAAGAGAATTGGCGGCATCTTCCAGTGCATCAGCAATAGCATAAAGAATATCCTTTCTTTGTGTGGGGCTGAGTTTTCGGTAGGCACTAAACGCTTCCTGCGACTTTTCAAGTGCCAGGTTTACAGAATTAGATGCTGTTTCCATGCAGTGTTAATTTTCAGGATTTAGTGCAAAGATGGCTTTAAAGGAATACCCCTAAAAAATTTGGATAGCAGCCTAAGGATATTTATCTTTGCCGTCCTAAAAATCAAATGGCGCGTTGGTCAAGGGGTTAAGACGCCTCCCTTTCACGGAGGAATCACGGGTTCGATTCCCGTACGTGCTACAAAAATCCTCATCATTACGATGGGGATTTTTAATTTTTCACGGGTTCCCTGCCCGACTGTGTCAGCAGGCGGGGATTCCCGTACGTGCTACGAAAATTCCTCATCTTTACGATGGGGATTTTTTTGTAAGAAAGCGATGGTAAACGTATATGTTTTAAAAAGTCTTTTTGATGGTATTTTATATGTTGGGATTTCTATGGATATTGATAGAAGGATAAAGGAGCATAATCTGGGGGGATCAAAATTTACCTCTGGTCATATTCCGTGGGAATTGGTTTATAAGGAAGAGATGCCTGATTTTAAGACGGCCAGAGCAAGAGAAAAGTTTTTGGAATATTTATTAAAGTAGTATTATCAAAAGATTACAAATTATTATGGGGTTATTGGATATTGCATTCATACTTTTGCAATAAGGGAAAATATTTTTATTGTCATTAGCAATCCATTGGATTTATGAGAATACTGAAAATATGTAAAGTGAGTAGAATTTTTCTTGTTACCATTTTTATTTTATCCACCCATTATGGGTCTTCTCAGGGGATTTCAGCCGAATATGATTGCAACCTTTCCTATCCCAGTGGAGTTTCATTAAAATACAGTGGAAAATATTATTATCAGGACAATCGTTCCATATCCTATTTAATTCCTGAGTATCTAATTCAATATCCTGATGGGAATGTTGAACGAAATGGCACCTCTTATGTTTTTAGTACGGATTCCATTCAGTATATCCTGTTAGTAAATTTAGATTCAGGAAAATATGTATCCTATATTTATCCGCGGATTTACAGGGGAAAGTTTGATGTTTCTAAAGGAGAGTGGCAATTGACAACAGAAATCCTTGAAATTTCAGGATATAAATGTCAGCACGCATATTGGGTATCATCGAATGGAAAAGATACTTTAACCGAAATTTGGTTTACAGCGGATATTCCCTGCCCCACTGGATTTGAAGTCTGGGCCCCAGTTCCCGGCCTGGTGATTAAACTAAAAAGCAAAATGGGGATTGAGGCTACTCTTCGAAAGGTCAGGATTGGGGATACCATTTCTCCCGAAGTATTTATCAGAAAAGAACTCGAATAAGTTGAAGTTTCAAAATTCATTTTTTGTTTTCAAAAAATTCTTTTTATCCTGTAGTTTCTGTTT
>Ga0208826_1001949_pt1 | contig 16166 bp, 11 predicted proteins | sample AD_UKC115_MetaG_FD_184451 | JGI IMG/M metagenome (GOLD analysis project Ga0208826, IMG submission 184451) | Active sludge microbial communities of municipal wastewater-treating anaerobic digesters from Hong Kong - AD_UKC115_MetaG (SPAdes)... | ecosystem: Engineered > Bioreactor > Anaerobic >...
GGGCATGCACAAGAATTTCGACGTTGAGCGAATCGAGCCAGTCGAGCATGACTTGAACAACATGGGCGGCGCTGTCGTCGGCGGGAAAAACCCGCCCTCCGCGTTCCGTGACGCAGGGCAATCCCTTGCTGGCGAATAACTCGATGAGTTCGCCAGAGAAGAATTGATGAAAAGCGGGGCGCAAAAAACGGCCATTGCGGCCAAAATGCTGGAGAAATTCCTCCATTGGCGCTGTATTCGTCAAATTGCAGCGTCCTTTTCCCGTGAGCAGGAGTTTGCGTCCTGGACGCTCCATTTTCTCCAGCAGCAGCACGCGCGCGCCTGATTCCGCGGCCGTTGCGGCGGCAAACATTCCGGCGGCACCGGCGCCGATAACGATAATGGGATGGTGAGCAGACATGGGCATGGCGAATCCATATTGCCGCAGATGAAACGCTGCTGCAAACGCAGAGATAAAGATGTATGGTTTTGCTTTGACAGAAAGGCCATTGTTGTAGGTCTATAGTGCTTGAAACGGGCCTGTTTGGGTCCGCTCAGTTTGACAAGGAGTGTGGGACATGAACATTAGGCGGAGTTTTCTTGCTCTGGCTGCTCTTGCTGTTGCCGCCGTTAGTTTTTCAGCCGAGCCGGGCTGGGTGATTATTACTGGGGATGTGTGCAATATCCGCTCAAAGCCGGATGCGGGCAGTTCGCTGGTCGTGCAGTTGCAGAAATTTGCCCCCGTCGAGCGGATGGGCGAAAAGGAAGGCGAGTATTGGAAGGTTCGTACCCGAGATGGAAAGACTGGCTATGCGCATGAAAAATACGTGGGCAGTTATGGGTATGCCAGCGCCAAGCCCGGCAAGGTGAACTGGCGCAAGGCGCCATCGAAGGATGCGCCAATTGAATATGAGATGACGCCTGAGGAATATTATCCCGTGCGGGTGCTGGACCGGCAGGGCGATTATGTGCAAATCCAGGATTTTGAAAAGGACAAGGGTTGGCTGAGCGCCTCTGTTCTGACCACGCAGAACTATTGCATTGTCAGCGTGGAAAAGGCCGATGTGCGCGTCGGCGCTGGCGATACTTTCGATGTCGCATTCCATGCCGCCAAGGGCGTTTATCTTCAGGTGAAGAACCAGCAGGGCGATTGGCTGGAAGTCAAATACAAGGACGGCAATTCGGGATGGATCAAGGCAAGTTCTGTTTGGGGCGCCAAGCCAATTGCGCCGGATGACATGCCGCCGGCTTCCAAGCCCGCCGCTGCGTCTTCCCCAGTTGAAACGGAATCCACCGCCAGCGAGCCTGCGGAGAGCACGGAAAAGGCAACTTCAACTGCTGAGAAAAAAACTGACGAGCAATCAAGCAGTTCGGATGAAAAATCCTCTTCTTCATCGGAAAAGAAGAGCGCTAAAGGCAAAAGCAGCAGTTCAAAGAAGAACAGCACAGAAAGCAATAAGTCAACCAGCGCAGAATGATTAGGCAGGCCGGAATTGCTTCCGGCCTGTATCTTTATAATTTCTTCACCATCTAGCGATCGCTTTATGATTTATCGTACCTTGGGCCGCACGGGATTGAAAGTATCTTTGCTTAGTTACGGCAGCGGCGGTCCCAGCCGCCTGGGCCAGATGACTGGCAAGAGTTTTGCAGACCAACGGGCATTGATCTTTCGATGCCTTGATCTCGGCGTAAATCTGTTCGATACCGCGCCGGTGTATAGCGAAAGCGAAAGCATCCTGGGGCGTATTCTAAGCGAAGTTCCGCGCGAGAATTATATTATCGCAACGAAGTGGAAGCCAAATACGAATGAAGGCGGATATAAAGAAATATCCGATCTGGAAGAATCTCTTCATCGAAGCTTAGAACGACTGCGTGTGGACTGCATCGATATATTTCAGATGCATGCCGTTCTTGCCCCCCACTATGCGGAAGATGTAAAACGATATTATCCGGCCTTGCTGAGATTCCAATCACAGGGAAAAATTCGTTTTATCGGATTGACGGAAGACATCTTTCCCGACCCCGCGCATGAAACTTCGCTTCTGGCCCTGCAATCGGATACGCAACTATGGGACACAATGATGATCAAGTATGGCATTCTGAATCAATACGCAGCGAAGCAATCCCTCCCATTGTGTGAGAAATACAATGTGGGCGTATTGAATATGTCCACCGTGCGCGAGAAACTTAGCAATCCGCAGCAATTGCGCGCGACGATTGCGAATTGGAAGCAACGGGGACTTATTGCGGCAGGCAGTATTGAAGATGATGATCCACTTGGCTGGCTGATCTCTCCTGAAGTCGAATCCATCGTGGCTGCGGGATATAAGTTTGGCGCGGATCATCCGGCGATATCCACTGTGATCACTGGCGCGTCGAGCATCGAGCACCTGGAGGAAAATGCGCGGGCGATTGAAGGCAATCCGTTGCCTTTGGAAGCAAAACAAAGGCTGGTTAACTTATTTGGAAATCTTGCGGAACCAGATTGATTGAAGGGGAATGAAGTGAAGATTAAAGGTATCACAAAAAATGTCGTGGTGCTGGGGTGGGTTAGTTTTTTTACTGATCTTGCCTCTGAAATGTTATATCCGATTATGCCGTTGTTTCTGGTCAGTTTGCCCAATGGTTCAGCACAACTGCTGGGATTAATTGATGGTATTGCCGAGGGCATCAGCAGCGGATTGCGCTGGATTGGCGGCGCCTTATCCGATCGCTTTCAGCGTCGCAAACCTTTTATTTTCGCAGGCTATGGATTGTCGGCCATCAGCAAGCCAATCATGGGTTTGGCCGGATTTATGATTGGCTGGCCCTTGTTTCTGCTTGGGCGCGCCAGCGATCGTCTGGGCAAATCGATCCGCACAGCGGCGCGAGATGCGCTGATTGCCGACTCGACCGATCCGGCTTATCGCGGGGTGGCCTTTGGCTTTCACCGCGCGATGGACACAACGGGGGCCATTCTTGGGCCACTGCTGACGCTGGGGTTGGTGGTGTGGATGGTGGGGCCCCACATGGCCTTCAGCGCCAAATGGTTGAGCGAAAAAGCCTCCATTGCCGAGCATTTGCCCGCCATTCAAAACATCCCAATGAAATGGCTGTTCGTTGCCGCATTGGTTCCCGGTTTAATTAGTGCCTTTCTCACATTGACGAGCATACGCGAGATTGCCGGGGCCGCCGGTGGCAATGGAAAACCGCCGGCCATCTGGCAGGTTTTTCCGAAGCCATTCTGGCATTTAATGCTGGCGAACTTTATTTTCTCACTTGGCAACAGCAGCGACTCTTTTCTAATACTTCGTTCCGGCGAAATCGGGCTGGCCTTCGGATTTATTATAATCGTTTATGCCTTGTATAATGCGGTTTATGCAGCAGGATCCACGCCGCTGGGGAAATTATCCGATATTATCGGCCGGAAAAAAGTGGTTATCAGCGGCTGGATTACCTATGCCCTTGTCTATGCCGGATTTTCTTATTTCCGTTCGCCTCTGGCGCCATGGATACTGTTTGCCGCCTATGGATTATATCAAGCATTTGCCGAGGGCGTCACGAAAGCGATGGTCAGCGATGTGGTGCCGAAAGCACAACGCGCCGGCGCCATTGGCATGTTCTACACCGGTTCGGGCATTGGGCAGTTATTTGGAAGCATTCTCGCCGGGATGCTGTGGCAACATCGTTGGTTCAATGGCCAGGTTATGCCTTCCTTTGCGATTGGCTCCATATTTGCGCTTATTGCTGTTCCCATAATAGCAACAGTTAGAACAAAACAGGACGCCTGACATTTCGTCCACAATCATCTAAGGAGAAGGAACATGCGCGGATTATGCAAGACACTGATTGGAGTGGCATTTTCATTTTCGCTTATTGCCAATGCGGCGGATTCCCAGCCATCAACGACCCAGGCAACAGAAAAGAAGCCGTGGATGAATTCGGATGTTCGGCTGCGTTTATGCGCGCCGGCCTGGCGCAACATCGGCTCTTTGACTCCGCAGGAAGCGGCGAAAAAGTTTACGGCGATTGTGCATAATGATGTCATCAAGCCAGCCGATCTTCATGCCGGAAACCCAAAGTGCATTTCAATGAAATACTTTCTTGGCCCTTATACAGCACAAAAGGAAATGGAGGCGCTGAAGGACACCGGCGCCATGGCCAAGGACAAGGATGGCAATGTCGTTAAGGCAAAGGATTGGCAGAACTGGCTTGTTGTTCCGGATAGTGAGGCATGGATCAAGCATGTGACAGGAATCTGTAAGAAGGCATTTGATCTGGGCTATGACGGGGTCTTCACTGACAGCATGGGAACCGCGCCCATTGAAAGCAACTATGTGTTGACCAAGGCAATTAATCCAAATACAGGAAAAGAATACACCAAATCCGAGTGGCTGGCGGCCGAATCAAAAATGGCAGCCGAAATTCGCAAGGCCATTCCCAAAGATAAAATTTTGACTATGAATGGATTGGCTCGCGGAACGCGCTACTGGACAGAGCCCATTGAAGCCAGCCCGCGCATTCTGCTGGAGAATTATGATGGCGCCATGTCGGAACAAATCTGGCGTGAGCCGAGGGCGAAGTTAACCGACTGGCCCAGCATCGAGGAGTGGATGAGTGAAATCCGCATGATTCAGGATGTCCAGAAGCGCGGATTGATGGGCTATTGGTGGACAAAGTGCTGGACGGATGGGAATACATCAAATAACGAGCCGAATGCGAATGTGCTCGTGCCGCAATGGCGGCGGTTTACATTGGGAAGTTATCTTTTGGCCGCCGGTCCGGACAGTTATTACAATTTCGACACCATGAAAAATGATAAGCCGAGCAATGCGGCGGAATATTATTCGGAATATGACGCGCCGCTTGGCGCCGCCACAGGCGAAATGACGCAGGTCGCTGAAACAGGCGTTTATTACCGCCTGTTTGAAAATGGGTTGGTCGTGGTAAATCCAACGGACAAAGATGTCGATAAAGTAAGTATTCCCGAAACCGCAGGCAAAACGTTTGTTTCATGGGGTGTATATAAGAAAGGCGCCAGCATGCCGGCAAGTAATATGGTGCGAGGACAAGCGGACGAATTCGAGACATTGCAATTGCCATCGTCGGTTAATGCGCATACTGGGCTGATTCTCACTGCATCTAAATAGGGCAGGCAGGGCATAATTGCAGTGCATTCATTCCGTAGTTGATTCAAGCATGAGGCGCAGATAACCTGTGCGTCGGTTCAGTCGCCCCATGCGCGGCTTGCTATGAAACAATCAGAAAGGTGTAAAACATGCCTGATGCAGAGAAGGAAATGTCGCTCGAGGAATTGGATGCGCAAATTGCGGAACTTCAGCAGCGGCGCGAGAATTATTCAAAAGTTCAGGAGGTTCGCCGACTTTTGGAGGCCTTGCAGGATTTGAATATCGAGGCGCAAATCAGGGAAGCAATCGACCTGATTAGCCTTGCGGCGGACAATCTGCGGGCGCAGATTGAAGGCGCAGGCCGAAAATCCGGACCTGGACGCCCGCGACGCAATGCAGGAAAACCGCGCTTGCTCACACCGGTTAATCGCGCGCTGAAAGAGAATGGACCATTATCTTTCGCCGAGTTGATGAAATCGAAAGCGGTTAAGACTTATACCACCAGGAATCCTATTTCGGAAGAACGGTTCAACAATTTCCTGGATGATGCAGTGACCTCAGGGAAATTGAAATTCTCAGGAAATAAATATCACCCGGTCTGATTTCCAGCGATAAATCCGCTGTTGCAGCTTTGGCGGCAGGCATAAATCGAAAGCATTCACATCGAATGCTTTCGATTATTTCATTATTATTTCCACATTGCAAAGTTGGCACTTCTTCCAATCTATCACTATTAAGGGTGATTACTCATGGTAGATTCAATCGCCATTCTCTGTTCATCTTTACTTAGCCTTATATTTTCCATTGGAGCTGCCTCGGCAGCCATCTCGGCTCCGGCATCATCGCCGGCCAAACCCTGGATGCATACTGAGACTCGCCTTCGGCTGGTGACTACGGCATTTCGCGGGATTGGTGATCGCACGCCGCAAGAGTTGGCTAAAGATTTCCCCATGGTCATTTGCAATGCAACGCCGGATCCGAAGGCGCTGCATGAAGGCAATCCCGACTGCAAAGTTTTCAAATACTTCCTTGGCCCGTATGTCGGTAAATCGGAAATGGAAAAACTGCCGCCCGAAGCCATGGCCCACGATAAGGACGGCAAAGTGACAAAGGCGCGCGAATGGGAAAACTGGCTGGTGCAGCCGGACAGCCCGCAATGGATTGAATATGTGGTGGGCATGTCCACCAAGTTCTTTGATAAAGGATTCGACGGCATTTACACCGACAGCATGGGCACGGCGCCTTTGGGTGTGTACCTTTATTCCCGGCCCATCAATCCCCAAACTGGCAAAGAATACACCCCGCAAGAGTGGCTGGCAGCGGAATCGAAAATGGCCGAAGCTATCCGGGAGAAGTTCCCCAAAGATAAGATTCTCATTATGAATGGATTAGGGCCAGGATCGCGCTATTGGGCCGAACCCGAAGCCGCCAGTCCAAGGGCCTTATTGAAGTATTATGATGGCGCATTGTCTGAAAGCACATTCCGGAGTGCCCGCCAAAAGCTTACGGAATGGCCCAATGAGAAAGACTGGATGGCTGATCTGCGCATGATACAGGACGTGCAAAAGCGTGGAATCATGGGCTACTGGTATGCCAAAACCTGGGGCGACGGCAATACCTCCAATGATGAGCCAAATGCAAAAGAGCTGGTTCCGCAATGGCGCCGGTTCGCATTGGCATCTTATTTATTATCTGCAGGCCCTGATAGTTACTTCATGTTCGACACGCGCAAGAATGACAAAAATGGCGCGGAGTATTTTCCAGAATACGATGCGCCTCTGGGAATTGCTGTGGAGGAGATGCAAAAGAGCCAAAGCGGCATTTATTTCCGGCATTACAAGAATGGATTGACCATTGTAAATCCTTCGGATAAGCAAGCTGCGGATGTAAGCATTCCCGGAACAAAGAATAAAATTTATGTTAATTGGGGCATATATAAGAAAAGTGCATCTCAGCCAACGGGCAGCATTGTGCATGGCAAGGCGGAGGAATTTGAAGTCATTAAATTTCCCGCTACCATTCCTGCCCACTCGGGGATGATTCTAACATTAAGGGATTGAGCGCGAATCTGGACGCGGCCTCGAGCATTGTTGCCTTATCACTTGTTTATCATGGAGCGAGCAGATGAGATTCTTGAGCTGTTCACGGACAAAAGGAATGCTTGTTCTTCTTTCCTGCCTTATCTCGTTATTTTCCCTGGAGACGGCGCGATCCGCGGCGCCTGTGCTTGTCGAACCTGACGAAGCAGCCAAGAACAACTCCGGCGTGCAAATCAGCGCCGGTTGGACGACTCGCTACACGCCGCGTCCGCCCAGCGGAAGCAATGATTACACTGAAGCAGACTGCAATGTGGCTGCGCCCGCATTTCAGGCACGTCCTAATCTTTATAATGGTAATGATTTCACCACCAGCGGTTTTGGTTATGGCGCCGATGGCGGCGACCAGGGAGCCAGCGAATACCTGGAGTTTACAACGGCGGCCAATGTTCAATCCGTTAGCGCATTCTTTCTCAATTACCGCGATGGCCAGATAGCGGACATCTATGTGGATGGCTCGAAGGTGCGCAGTGTCAATACTTTCAGCACGGGCGGCACTCCCTCTGGCGCTACTGAAGGAGTCTGCGGGCAGTTGATGGAAGAAGTGCTGACCACCGGCTTGTCCGCTGGCGCGCATACCATACGCATTGTGAACACGGGCACAGTTAATGGGCCGATTGCCTACAGCGGGCGAACGGATCGCGGATTGGGACGCCAGGTGATCCTCGATTGCTTCCGCACGGGCGATTTCGATTTTGGCACCGTCGAAGGAGTGGTTCGTGATCGCGCTGGCAATCCAATCCCCATGCTGCGCATGCTGATTGATACCAGCATTGGCCCGATCCTCAGCAATGGCAAGACAGTGTTCTACAGCAACGGCGACGGCAAGTTCCGCATTTCAGGCCTCGCGCGCGGCAGCCAATACACGATTGCCGCGGATGACCGGCGCGCCAATTTTTCCGAAACCGTTGCGATACCCACAGACAACGATGGCGTGCTGGTGAAGAACTTTACTGCAGCGGGGAATATAGACATCCTGCGCCCGCGCGTGGGCCTTCCCGCCATTGTCGAGCGCGGCGGCACATTCACACTCGAAGTCGATGCCGATGCCGCCTCCACGAATTGGACCGCCAAACTCAAACATCCTGATATTACTGTCGATCTGCCGATCGTCTCAGCGGCTTACACCACCAAGGGCATTTATAATAAGACGCGCGACGGATGGGTGATTACCTGCTCGATTCCCGGCAGCGGCATTACACTAGAGAATACGGGGGCGCCTTGTGAATTGTTTGATCTTGAATTGGCCTGCAACACGGGTACGCGCCTCGAGCCTCACGCCGTTTCAGTGATTGAAGATGCCGCAACCAGCTTTTACACGGCGCAATTTACAGATGTCCACGTCGCCGGCGGAGCCGCGAACTTGCAGAAAGGTCTCGCCGTTCTGGATATTATTGCGCCGCGGTTTATCGCCGTTACAGGCGATACCGTTCAACTGCCCGGCCAGCCGCAGGTGTTTGAAGAATTTCACCGCATTATGCGAAGCGAGGCGAAGGCGCCGAGTGTTATCACCACGGGCAATCACGACGTCACAACCAACTATGATGCCTTCCAGCAGAACACTTGGGACAACCTCTTTGCGCAATCCGAGTTCTCGTTTCGCTCAGGCCCAGTTTACGTGATGGTGCATAACGTCACAACATTGACCAGCAAATGGGCCGATGCCGAGTGGAGCAGTGCCTATGCCAATCCCAACGATAAAGTGCGCATTGTCCTTGAACATACCCCCAACAGTTTCCAGCAGTTCGTGCCACCGGCAGGAAAGCCCGCTACCATCCTTCTGGCCGGACATAATCATGCCGATACCGCCAATCTGATCAACGGCACCATCGCCGTCACCACAAAGGCAACCATCGGTAGCCGCCTTTGTCGTATCGCTCGTTTTGACTGCAATGACTCGGGTCAATGGAGCTTGCGCGGCTTTGCTTATCCCAACCGGACTTTTGTGCCGGGAGCCGGCGAAAACACCTATCCTTCATTTCCTTTGTACATCAGCGATACAAGCAATGTGGCGAACGTCACCCGCACTTTCAGCAGTCCGAATAACGGCACAGCCACCTCCAATCAGGCAACGATTCAGAACAATAGCCTGGAGCCGTTGGAGTATTGTCGCGCGCGATTTGTGATGGCTCCGGGGGAATATAGAGTGGCAGGCGGCTTCGGTCGCATTATCGATTCTTATAATTCGCTCAATGGAACAACCATTGTGCAAGCGGAAATTCCCGTGGCCGCCCAATCCTCTGCCACTTTGACGATTGGCAAGAAAGTTCTCAATACAGCCGTTAAGCGATGGACGATGCTGCGATAGTATTTTGACTATGGCCGTTTTGGGCTGAGGCTGTTATTCATAATCTCTTTTTGATTCTCCTGCCTTGCCCAGACATTCGTGCCAGATACTTTGGGAGTTGGGCCATTGCGCAAAACATGCTCTTCCCATTGCGCCAGAATATCTTGCCATTCCTGCAGCGAGCGCGTGGGATACTTTGATGGCCAGCCGCCAGCACGGAATTCCTCACTCACTCCCGGATCTCCGACTTGCGTTCGCCACTGCGTGAGTTGGGCGCGCATTTTCTTCAGCGCAGATGCATACTCAGGATCTGTGGCCACATTGTGCAGTTCAAAGGGATCTTTCCGCAGATCGTACAGTTCCTCGGCCGGTTTCTTCGGCTGCATGAAAGCATCCTGCTCTGGGGTCAGTTTTCCTTCCATGTGCAAAACGTTCAGCAGCGCCAACCCCGGATAACTGCGTTCCTTGTACGCATTAAATTGGCACCACGCCCTCTCCGGCATCAGGTTCTGAATATACTTGAAATTTGTGGAACGCACGGCGCGCATGGCATCATGTGTATCATCCATTTTATCGCGCGCGGCAAACACGACCTGGCGCGGAGCCATTTTGTCATCCAACAGATCACACCCTTGCACCGCAGCGGGAATGGGGATCCCGGCCATCGCCAGGACGGTTGGCATGATGTCCAAATTTGAGGCCAGATCGCGGCGAACGGAACCGGCGGCGGTGAGTTTTGGTCCCCGGATTATCAGTGGAATACGCAGCCCTTCATCATACAAGAACTGCTTGCCGCGAGGCAGGGCAATGCCATGGTCAGAGGTGATGACAATAATCGTATTGTCGTAAAGCCCCTCATCTTTCAGGCGCTGGAGGATCTCTCCCATCAACCGGTCGGATCTTTGCGCGCATTCCAATCCCATCGCCCAATCCTTGCGCGTCATCGGCGTGTCCGGATACCACGCAGGCAAGCTTACACGCGCGGGATCCACGTGAGAACTCGAGTCGCCTTTCCATGGCCGATGAGTGGCGCCCAATGTCAGATGGGCGAAAAAGGGCTGTCCTGGCACACGTGTTCTCCAGTCGCGTCCTTGAAACACAGCCTTGGCATCGAATTTGAAATTCAGATCGATCTTTGAGGACTGGCCACAACCAAGCGCGGTGTAATAGCCAGCTTCGCGAAAGACCTCGGGCAGCGACTTGACTCCTGCCGGCAGAGGACGCTTTTCCTTTTCGGCTACACGATGTTGCTCGCTATATGTAGAATACTGGCTCATTCCCGTCATCAACCCGGAGCGCGCCACCGAGCAAACCGGCGCGCACGAGAAGCAATTGTCGAAGCGCACCCCCTCGGCGGCTAAACGATCGAGATTCGGCGTTTTCATTTCGGGATGACCATAGCAGCCTAAATATGGCCCCCAATCCTCAAGGATTACCAAAAGGACATTGGGACGTGGCGCCGCAGCAGGAATGGACTGCGATAAAGACGCGGTTGAGGTGCGGGTTGCATTCAGGAAGTTTAATCCGGCAAAGGCAAGGGCACTGCTTTTCAGGAAATCTCGACGATTCATCTACTAAGGGCTCCAAACAGCAACATCTGAGACAAATAGGTCTAAAATCAATGAATATGCAATCCCACATTGGCTGTGACATGTCCAGTGTGAATGCCGCGGCTAGCAAGATCGTCAAGCCTGATTAAGGGAAAATGAATGATTTGCAGCAGGTAATCCAATTATTAAACCAGACCAAACTTGGATATCCCATTGCATTATGTAAACATGAAAAGCGAAGGGATTTTCGCTCGCGCTGAAGCCATGATTAAGGTTTAAGGCACACACGGCAGCGGAACGGTTCTAAAAATTATTCCATCTGGTAATACAGGGAAGCCGTATTGCGCTGGAGGGGTTGTAGCAACGATTTGCCATCGGCTCCGAATAGCAGATTGAGCAGCGAGGGCTTTTCGCGTTCGCGAATGACGTGAGGCTTGGGCAGGCCCACGGCTTGCCCCAGTGCATCGATGGCCTCGCGCTCGGATCCCAGTTGATCCACCAGCCCTATGCGCAATGCCTGCCGACCGGAATAAACGCGGCCATCCGCGACACGGCGCAGCAACTGCTCGCCATTCAGCGGAACGGACGTGGGATTATCCACCAGGATTGTCTTCCAGAAGCCATCGCGGTCCGTGGCAATGCTCTTCTGCGCGTTGTCCAGCTGCGTGCGGCGCATGGCGAGAATTGCCTCGGTGAATTGATCATAGGTGTCGTTGATCAGGCCTTGCAGAATTTTGCGTTCTTCCGGCAGCAATGGGCGCGTTGGCGAGCCAATATCCTTATATTTCCCGCTTTTCACCACTTCGGATTGCAGGCCAATTTTCTCTGTTATGCCTTGATAATTGAACAAGTGGAAAATGACGCCAATGCTGCCCGTGACCGTCCCGGGATTGGCATAAATCTTCTCCGCAGCGCTGGCAATGTAATAGCCTCCCGAGGCCGCCGTGTTGCCCATTGAGACATAGACGGGCTTCTTTCGGCGCGCTTCGATGACGGCTGAGTAGATTTCCTGCGAACCGCCCACGGTTCCACCGGGGCTTTCAATGCGCAGCAAAATGCCTTTGATGCGGGAATTGGAGGCATATCGCTGAATTTGTTCGACAGTATTATCGGCTTCCAGGATGACGCCTTCGACCGGAATCACGGCAATGGCATCGCCGATGCTGAAATTGGCGGCTGTCCTGCCGTGAAGCACGGCGGCCACCCCAAGGATCATCAGGAGAAATGTGGCAAAGCAAAGGAAGAGGAATATGAAAAGACAGGAACAACCGCGTCTCTTGCGACGCTCATTTCTCGGCATGTTGTAAATCGGCTGTTCCGCCATCGTCCACCTCGAATCGGGGCTCGGTCTTGTAGAGTTTCAGTCGCTTGCGCGAGTGATCGATGAGATACGGCGCTTGATCGAAAAAGTCAATGATCTCCGCATGCTCTTTTCCAGGCGCGGGACGCAACGCGCGGCCAATGCGCTGAAGCATCTTGGTTTCACTGCTCCCGCCCCCGGCCAGGATGACGGCATCGAGGGTTGGAATATCCAGCCCTTCATCGGCAAGAGTAGTGGCGATCAGGATTTTAAGTTTCTTCTTCTCCAAATCCTGCAAGACCTTGGCGCGACGCTTGGCGGGATCAGCGCCTTGAATAAATTCGCATTTGGGGATCAACAATTTCAGCGCGACGCCATGCTGCACTTCGCGCACGAGCACGAGCACGCTTCTCCCCTGTCCGGCTATAGCTTGCGCTTCTTTGGCAATAATTTGGTTGCGCGCAAGATTGTTTACGACGTAACGCACATAAACATCGCGATAGTCTGAATGATCGCGGCGCGAGATGCTGCCGGGCACGCGAATGAAACGGATGTGCGGCGCCACAAGATAGTTCATATCAATCAGGCGAGAACTGTTGGCGCGGAAAAGTTTCCGCCCCAGCGCCGCCTCCAGCAGCATGTCTTGATTGTCTGAGCGATATGGAGTGGCGCTCAGGCCATAGCGGTGGTCGGCTGCTTCAGTGCGCATGGCCAGCGCATAGCAGGTATCGGCGGGAACGTGGTGGCATTCATCAAAGAAGATGACGTTCGTTGCCTTGATGAATTCCGCCAATTCCGTCTTATGCGGGCCTAACTCGGTGGCATCGTCCTCCACAACATCTTCATCCAGACTCTTGCCATATTGCCCGCCAAAGGCGCGAATGGCGGTCTGGATCGTGGCGACGGTGATTGGCCGCAAGTCGATGATCCCATCGCCCGCCTGCCCGATCTCTTCTCCCAAAAACTCGGCAAACATGCGTTTGGCTTGATAAAGAAGGTCTTTGGTGTGGACGAAGAACAGCGTCTGGCGTTTCAAGCGGGAGATGATCTTTGCCGCCACGACCGTTTTGCCCGATCCGGTGGCCATCTCCAGAATGCCGCGCTTTTCCTTCACCGCCTCGCGCACGGCTTCTTTCTGGTAATTGCGCAATTCGACGTCGCGCATTCGCCATGAATACGCCGCCTGGCTGGCGCTGCGTTCTTCCTCCATCAGGATTTCGGAGGACTTGGAGTATTGCGACAGAATCGAGCGCACGGTGCCCAGCAGGCCGGTGGGAAAACTCAGGTCGCGCCGGTTGAACAGGTGCTTTCGCCCGTCCCATGCCCCCTCAATATATTTCAAGCTGTATTCATGCCCCTGCACTTCAAACGACAAGGCGCGGTCGAGCAGATCAATGGGAATTTCCGCGCCATTCAGACGGCTGAAAGTATTGCCGATAATGACGCGCAGTTGCTTGCGCAGCCAGCGATCGCGATAAATTTCCAGCACTTCCGGGGGAGCATCATTGGGGTGCAGAAAGAAAATGCGCATCACCTCGGCCAAATGAGCGATGTGCACTTCCCAGCGTTTTTCCTTGGGATTCCAGCGGCGGGAATTAAGCGCCCGAACCTGGCTCACCAGGTTCGGGTCGAAGGCAAAGCGGATTCCGATGGTATCTTGATCTACTAATTCGATCTGGGCAGGCGGCATAGGCCAACACCGGTCTTATTTCTGCGGCGGCAGCGAAATGTTCTGCAGCAACTCACCCAAATTAATCCCACCCTTGCCCGATTCCTCGGACTTCAGGTAGGTTGAGACATTCGCGCGTTCTTCTTCCGTCAGGAAGGCCTTGCGGCTCAAGGCAATTCGATTGGCCTTTACGTCCAGATTGGTGATCTTGACGCGCAGCGTTTCGCCGACCTTGACTGCATCGGCCGGTGTCTTGATCTTCTGCTCGGAAATCTGCGCCACCGGCATAAAGCCTTCCACGCCAGGTTCCAGTTCCATGAAGGCGCCGCTGTCAATGATGCTGATAACTTTGGCGTCGATGGCTTCGCCCTTGCGATGACGCGAGGCGAAGCTTTGCAACGGGCTGGGGGTCAGCTGCTTGATGCCCAGCGAAATGCGGCGCGAGGAGCGATCCGTTTTCAGGACAATGGCCTCGACTTCCTGGCCAACCTTCAGGAACTCATTCGGAGCAGGAGGGTTCTTGTCCCACGTGAAGTCCTGCTGATGAATCAATCCCTCAATGTTATCCTCCAAGCGGACAAACGCGCCGAACTTGCTCAAACCACTGATCACGCCTTTGATTTTCGAGCTCTTTGGATAACGCTTTTCGGCCTCAACCCATGGGTCTTCGCTGATCTGCTTCAATCCAAGCGAAAGACGCTGGCGTTCCAGATCGAAATCCAGAACGGCGGCTTGAACCGTGTCGCCTTCCTTGAGGAATTCCTGCGGATTGGCGGGCTGGCTGGACCAACTTAAGTCCGTTGCATGGATCAGGCCGGTGAGGCCTTCTTCCAAGCGAACGAACGCGCCGAACTTGGTCAGTCCGGTCACTTCGCCATTCACAATGGTGCCCTTGGCAAAGCGCTGCGGGACAGTTTCCCACGGATTGGGCGTCAGTTGCTTGCGGCTCAAGGTGATCTTGCCCGTCTCCGCATTCAGGCGCATGACCTTGGCCTGCACCTTATTGCCCTGGCGCAGATAGTCGCCCGGAGAGGCGGTTTTATCCCACGACACTTCTTCGCGGGGGATAATGGCTTCCACCCCGTTCAGGTCCACAAACGCGCCAAAGCCAAGCACGGCCTTCACGGTTCCTTCAACGACATCGCCAACATTTAAACTCTTCATCGTATCTTGCAGCTTTTGCTCGCGCTGCGCATCGATGAGCGCGCGGCGTGATACAACGGCGCGCCCGCGGCTCTGGTTGTATTCCAAAACGAGGACTTCAACTTCCTGGCCGATCCACGACTCCAGGTTTTCCACGCGGCGGGCATCAATCTGGCTGGCAGGCATAAAGCAATCCACACCGCAGTCCACAATCATGCCAGACTTCACGGCCTTGGTGATCGTGCCCTTGACCGGAGTCTTGGTCTTGGCGGCTTCTTGCAATTGCGCCTGAGCCACCTGGCCACGGGCTACTTTATGGGAAACCTGAATCTGACCCGTGTCAGCATCACGTGAAATGACCTGAACGGGCAGCTGGTCGCCGATTTTGATGGTGACCGCTCCCTTGGTCGTGCGAAATTCCGAAAGAGGAGCAACGCCTTCGGACTTGTCGCCGAGGTTGACCAGGACGGAATCGTTGACGATTGCTACCACAGTGGCCGTGCGAATTTCACCCTTGTGGACAGAGCGCAGGTTCGATAAATACTCCTCCATCATGGCATCGTGCTCGGCGGCCTGCTCATCGACCGGTTCCTGCTCCTGTTCCCAGTTCTCGCCTGGGTCCTGGGGCTGTTGCACCGACGGCTGATCCTTCTCTTGCTCACTCATTTCACAAATCCCTTCCTCTGAATGAAAGCCTGGCGACGCGCGCGCCTTACGCCTGTGTCATGCTGGAGAAATAGCGGTCGCGAACCTCGGCTATCCTGCTCATCATCTCATCAGCGCATTGCTGATAATACTCTTTTGTTGATGTGCCTTCGCTTTTCTGCGGCAGCGAAAAAGGTTCACCAAATAATACCTTGATTTTGTGGGGCCGTATCATACTTGCCCCCTTTGGCATGGCCTTACCCGAACCATCAATGTAAATCGGAACACAAGGCACGCCAGCCATGGCGGCGATCATTCCCGCTCCCGGTTTGCCCTGCCCTAACTGCCCATCCAGCGAACGCGTCCCCTCGGGAAACAGCAGCAATTTT
>Ga0208826_1001951_pt1 | contig 16157 bp, 25 predicted proteins | sample AD_UKC115_MetaG_FD_184451 | JGI IMG/M metagenome (GOLD analysis project Ga0208826, IMG submission 184451) | Active sludge microbial communities of municipal wastewater-treating anaerobic digesters from Hong Kong - AD_UKC115_MetaG (SPAdes)... | ecosystem: Engineered > Bioreactor > Anaerobic >...
GTTTTAATTTAGATTCTTCTAGTTTTCTCTTATTGAAAGAGTCTATTAGGTCATTAGTTATTTGAGATTGTTGTAGTGTATTTTGGAAATTAGCTTGAGATTCTTTAAGTTGAATATCTCTTTGAGCAATTAATTGGTCAGTAGTATCAGTTTCTTGGGAGAATGAACCTTCATTTGCAATGCCTTGTAAGGTAATTGCATCCAATCTGTTTTGAGATTGGATTTGAGCAACTTGAAGTTTATTCTCTCTATCTTTTTGTTTTTCTTCAGCTTCCATTTGGAGTTTCTTCTCTTCCAACTCCATAGCTTGTTTTTGAGTTTCTTGTGCTTGTTTTTGAGATTGTTTCTCTTGTTCCTCAATACTCTTCTGAATATCAGATAAAGAGTCCATTCTAACCACATCCATGAGTTTAGAGAAAGGCATTAATGTTTGGTTATTTTTGAGAATAAGCTCTTCTATAATTTGTTTCTTTCTTTGTTGTTCAGCAGAGTTCATTAGGTAAATACCTAAATCTTTTAGTAATAAATCCGTTTTATTTACAGAAATAAAAGCTCTACCTAAGTCTGAAGTGGTGTATTGTTTAACTACATCTCCTTCTCCTTGAGATTCTACGTATTGAGCCATCTCAAGTAAGGATTGTAATTTTCTACGTCTATAGTTATTGAATTGTTCAAAATATATCTCTGTAATAGCATAAGAGTTATTCACAGCAGCTTGAGTTCCTGTAGCTGTTTCTGATGCTTGAACAGTACCTTGTCTTTGTGGAGTTATACCAAGTTGCATAAACCCTTGTTGCTCAATAAGCATAGCTAGATTAATAAGTCTTGTTATTCTATCAGATTCATCCATATCAAGAACCTTTAATCCATATTGCATAGATTGAGCTTGTGCAGGAGTAGAATCATCTACAATAGCTAAACCTAAGTTTTGAGCAATAGTCATAAATTTTTCTTGAGCTTCTTCACCTCCCCAATCTTTATTACTTTGTAACATAGATGCTCCCATTACAAAGAATTTTCCATTATTCTTTTGAGCTACATGGTAAGCTTGATTATAGAAAGCATTTACTAATACTTGGTAAGGTTTGAGTAAATCTACTACAGATTGACTTCTTCCATTAACATTATTGAAGATATTACCAATAACAGGTAATTTACAGTTATGGATAAATCTTGGGTCATTACCTCTAAATTGAAATTCACAAGGTTTTACATCTATATAAATGGCATTTCTATCTTCAACATTATCCATCTTTTTATAGTTAACATTGATTTTACTTCCTTGCCAAGTTTCAGTAATCCAAGTCCAAGTAATTGTATTAGGTTCATCTACTGAATCTTTGAAAGATTCTTTTAACTCCTTGATACCAAATAACTTAGGATTAAAAGTTTCATCTACAATGGTAGAAATAATCTTTCCATTTTCATCTTCGTAATTAACTCTACCTACTTTTCTTTGAGATTTCCAATAAGCTTGAGTTACTTGAACTATATCTGCTTGAGTAAAGATATAATTTGAACCATCTGTTCCAGGATAAAAACCAAATTGAGGAATACCATAAGGACTATGTTGCATAGTAGTTTCTCCTACAGCTTGTCCCATAGCAGTTACTAAAGTGTCATATTCTCTATAATCTGCAAAAGGATACATAGTAGCATTGAAAGCTTCTTTGTAAACACTTCCTTGAGAACCTTCTTTTTGTTGTTCAGGGTAAAGAGATTCTATTTGAGATTGGGTCATTCTCCAACCAAAGTAATCTATAATTTCTGTTTTAGACATATATAGAATTCTTCCACAATACCCTAAATCCTCTATATTTCTATTTTGTGTATTATATTGGTAGAATACTGTAAGAGGATTCCAAGTTTCTATTCCATACCCTGAAGGTGTTAAATAGATGTGTGAAAAAGCTCTATCTGATACACACATGTGGTAGAATTCTAATACATCTTGCTCTTTTATTCTAAATCTTTCTATATCATCAGATAAAGTAGCTTGTCCCCAATGTTCTCCAGCAGCTCTATAATCATAAGTTAAATACTTTTCTATAGATTGTGGAGTAAATTCTTGATATTTTTGTTCTATAAGTTGTTTATATTCAGAAGCTTCTTGTTCATCCTTAAAGTCATTTTTATTAGGGTCAAGTCCTTGTAAGAGTAATTTATTTGTAATTTCTTTATTTATAGATTCTTGTACATAACTCCATACAAGTTCTCCTTTTATTCTTAGTTTTTCATTAGAAGTTTCTATATCTTTTGCTACTACTCTAAAAATATCAGGTCTCTTTATAAATTCCCCTTGTAATAATTTAACTGCTTTAGTAGTAATATCGTAATGCTTCAAGAAAGAAGGTAATTTCATTTCTTGATAAACCATTGTAGATAAATCATAAGTATCAAAATCATCTACATAATCTTCAATATTGAACCTACCTTGCATGATTTCATAGTTCTTTCTAAGTTCAATATTATTGAAAAAAGAATATCTTCCTATAGATTCTAATGCATCCATTGAATCTTTCATCCATTTAGTTACTCCATTATCATCTTTATCATCTAAAAATTTCTTTTTATATGACACTTGTTGTATAGGTAATGAACTATTTATTGGTCTATTGTATAATGACATCTGTATTAGATATTTTAAATCAAGCTACTATAATAATTAAAAGTTAGTATTTTTACGAAATTATAACATAAATAAGTTAAATATGTTATTTTCTCATCCATCTTGGTAAAGGCGAAGAACCTTTAGCACCAAAAGCAAAGTTATTAGAAGACTTATTTATAGAGCCAAATGGGGTATGAACATATTTACTTTGATGTTGTTGTACATTTTCTTGTTTCTTTGGGGCAAATGAAGTAAGAGGGTATTTAATATCATAGTATTTAGCTAGGGTTAAGGCACATCCATAGCTAACAATACTATCAAAGTTACCATCATGTACACCATTTCCTGATTTACTTTTATATTCTTTCATCTCCTCTAAAAGCATAACATCTCTTAACTTGGTTACACCATAACTTAATACTTCATCTCCCTCCTCATTTAATTCTATAATCCCTTGATTAGCATCTTCTACCATTATATTCATGTAATGTTTTTGATTTGCTACAGTAGGTGGTAAACCTTTTTTACCTTTAAACTTAGTTTTAATATTAATTTCTGAAACTAAATCAAAAGAATCTGCTAGGAAATGTCCCTTCTTTTTAAGGAAGAAATATTGAAATAAAGAAGATTCAGATGCTTCTGGTAAAACTCCTTCTACAGCATTATAGTATTCTGCTACCATTAGAGCTAATTCATGAGCTTCTTGTAACTCTCTTGGTCTGCCTCTATAAGATGCTACAATAGTATCTTTAAATTCATCTAGAGGAGATAGCATTCTTTTATATACCTTTATAGTAAATAATGATACTACCTTATCATTTGAATCTGAAGCATTAATAGGGTCAATACCAATACAATAAGTAAACTTTGGAGCATTAGGTATAGGATGTTCAAATATTAAGAAAGGTGCATCTTTATCATCTGTTGGAGATACAGGGAATTTATTGATTGGTTTTAAATCTGAATATTTCCATTGTACTTTACCTTGTATATCTCTATATAGTTCTGTGCATATTGGTTGATAATGTTCTCTAAGCCATTCTTGATGTTGTCTAATTACTTCTACAGGGAATCTATTATTTGATTCTGTTAAGAATACATCCTCTAGGGTAAGTGGAAAGAATATTCTTTTTAATAAATAAGTACTTTTATCTGGAGATTTTAAAGCATCTTCTTTTTCAGCATCAATTCTACTTTTAGCAATATCAAAATCAGACAGATATATAGGGTAGTTATCTAACCAGGTATTTGTTTTTTTACCTGTAAATTTAGAAATAGTAGAAAGTTCTTTGCAATCTTTTCTATAAAGACCTGTTAAAAATCTACCTCCAACTTCTGAACCATTATCTAAAGTTGTTACAAATTGCTTAACTTTTGAGGGATATTTTACAAAATTTTCAGCATCTTTAGCTTTTTCAGCCTCTCCTCCAGTAAATGTGAATATTGGAGTACATCTTAATCCTCCTGCATCTGAAAGTAAGGCGGGTTCTACTACATCATAAACACTTCTAAATGGATTAATTGCAATTTCATCCATTAAAATGAAGCTCGGACTTTTTCCTGAACCCATTTGTATCTTCTTTCCTTCTTGTGTGTTATAGATATACAACCTACCCCTTAGTTCTGTTGTATTATCTTGCTTAGTAAAACCAAATCTTATTTCATCTTTATTCCAATCTTTATCAATAGTGGGAACAATTATAAATTTTTCCCCATGAGTAATGGCTGTAGACATTTTTTTAACAAAAGTATCTTTATCTGGAGACCTTGAAAACAAGGCTAATGCTTCTGTTTCTTTAAATACAGAAAGTTCTCTAAGACAAAGAGATACAATATTTTCGCTCTTCCCTGCCTGACGAAGACCAAAAAAAGTATAAATTAATTTTTTTGCAAGTGCTTCATCATAATCATTAAAAAATATCCACTCATTATCCCTGAGTCTGGGTAACATAATTGTTTTCTTACCTGTTTTTAAATCATCTCCTTGTAAATGATAATAGTTTAAGTGAAAATATAAACCTCCAGGAATATATACTCCATTAATATTTATACCTTCTCTACATTTTCTTTTCTCCTCAAGCACAAAAGCCTTCCTTTCAGAAGACTTTTTATCAGGTATGTCCTTCATGTTAATAAAGAACTCTGGAGTTTTATAGTTAAATATGTCTGTTTCTAAGGTACTTTTAATCTTCATATAGCATTGATTCTGGAATTTCATTACCTCCTTTGAGTATTACTTCTTCTTTCATATTCTCTAGTTCTGTAATGAGAGGTTTTATTTTAAATATTTTTTCTATTACTCTTGTTCTAGAGGCAATTCTATCTTCCTTAGAGGATGCCATGAAAGTTATGGGTTTACCTGAAGAGAATACTTTAGTTATATATCTTTTTTGGATTTCTGATATAGGTCTTTCATCATAATATTGTTCAATTTCCTCTAGTTTTGATGTGAGAGTTTCTATACTATCTTTTACTAAGTCTGATAATCCCTCCTTCTCAAAGATTACTTTTAGAATTTTAGAACAAGTATCTACAGTATTTAGTTGGGTTTCTATTACTTTTTCTACAGTTGTAACTACAGTAGGATTAACTCCTCCTTTAGCATTAAACTTCCAATCTATATCATCTTCTAAAGTATCATCTACTTTGACAGATTGTAAGTAACCCATAATACCCCCAAGTTCTTTCTTGAGGGTATTAAAATTTACTTTTGAATATACACTAGATTTTCTTACAGCCATTATTTACCTGTATTTGGTTTCTTATATGTGTAATAGAGGTCTTTGAAATCATTAAAGGAAATAATTAATACAAACTGTAAACCATCTTTAAATTGTACAAGTGTTGCATTAGTAGTTTCATCTTCAGAAAGTCTAACTTCATCTTCATGAAAATAAGAAATTCCACCAATAAGACTTAAATCAATTAATATCTTTTTAGCTTCTCCTATAATGTCTTCTTCATCATCAGAAGGTACAGGTAAACCTAGAGCTTCATATCTCTCTTTATCTGTATCTGCTTTTGTTAAATCTGAATATTTAATGGCATACACATAACATTCTAATACTCCTAAGTCTATATCTAGTTTTGATTTATATTTCATTGTTTATTGAAATTTTCAATATGTTCTTTAAATTTTTTGATTTCTTCAGAATCACTATCTGAAATAGGTTTTCTTAAATTCTGAATAGTGAGGTAATAATCTTTTAAGTCTTGAGGTAGATTCTCAATATCTTCTCCTAAATAGTCTAGGAGAATCTCTATTCCAAATAGGATTTTGATATTCAACTCATTGATATACATCACTTTAGTACCAATACTAAGCTCTGTCATTTTATCTGGAGACTTAGGAATATCTACTTTTTGTATCTCTATTTGAGAAGATACCATCTCATTATATAGAGATGAGAGTAATTCTATTAATTTACCATTCTGCATCTTCTCCATTTGAATGTAGTTTATTTAATGCTTTTTCAATACTACCTAAAAATTCATTATCTGTCCATTTATATGGATGTTTTTCCTCCCCAATAGGAGATAAAATCTCATATAAAACACTAGCTAATGGTGCTTTAGTTGATTCTAAGTAAATAGCTAATGTAGAAATAGCTAGAGACCGTTTTTGATATTCTTGTTTAGTTAACTGTTTCATTATTGTTGTTTAGTTGTATTTATTACTTACTCTGTCTAAAAGAAGTTGTATGAGGTTTATAACTTCTTCTACTGGAATTTCTACTGTATTTTTAGTTAGATAATCTACTATTATTAGATTTTCTTCTCTATCAACATAATAATGAAATCCGTATTCTTTTAGATTGGAATTTTTACTTACCTTAAAAGAATTATCTGATTTTGCTAATAATATTTTATCTTTAAGTTCTATCATAAATTATATTTATTTGTATTTTTTCCATTTTAATTCTTGTATCCTGTCTGGGTGTTCTTCATTATAATAAGATAATCCGCATTCTGTTTCTAGAGAAGCTGTTTTAGTAGTCTCAGGACAACCACAGATAGTGCAAAAAGCTTCATTATCTCTAGAGGTGATGAATTGTTCTCCATATAATCTTTGATACTCAGAATCATCTTTAATTGCATTAAGAGATAATAGAGGACATTGAGAACAAATTAATCTACGTCTAATGATTTCTTCTTGTTCATCTTCTGGTAAAGAACCATATTCTAATCTAACATTATTAATTACCCCTGATAATATCTTATCAAAGTTTGGTAAACCTTTAGGTATTAATTTTAAATATTCTTTAAACTTGTTCATTTAATTCTCTTTTAGCTTTCTTTTGTTTCCATCTAGCAATTCTCTCATTATATTCATGTTTAACTTGGTCTCCTTGAATCCAGAGTACTTTGAATCTATTTACCATAGCTTGATAAACTGCTCCTGCTCTAGTTTCTGGATTCTGGTATTTGTCTGCATGTTTAACTTTATACCATTTAATCTTACTAAGAAGTAATCTCATATAGTTTCTAGCTCTAGAATATCTTAATACAAATAAACCAAACCCTTCCATCTTAATATATGGATTGGGAGAAGTATTAATCTTTTTCTTCCATTGTTTCCAATATTCATCTGTAATTACATATATAATGTCTGTCACAGATACTCCTTTGATTGGTTCTTTGATTGGATTATCAGGATGATTAACTAGTTGGGTATTAACTAATACTTGATTTCCTATCATTATTTCTTAATTAAGAATTCTAATTTAACAATATCAATATCATTTAAATTTAACTTATAATCAGGATTTAAATCATAACCAAATGCAGTTTTTACAATAAATTGATTTTTCTTGAGTCTATGAATTAGATTATTTACTGCAAACTCAGTTGTAAGTAGTTTATTCTCAATTAATTGTCTTCTAGACAATTTAGAATAACCATTAATTATAAAGTGTGTAATTGCATATAATTCTGTTTCTGATAGATGTAAACCCTTAGTTAGGGTGATAACTCTTATTATGAATCTTACCATATCAAAAGTATTACCTACTTTTAAATCTTCTATACTTATTTTAACTGCTTTCATTGTCTATTTAAATGGACATGTAAATATAATATAATAAATTTAATAAACAAACTATTAACATTATTTAACTAAAGTTAACTTATGCACAATCTCTGTGATGATTGCTTCTGTTAATTGTACTCTATCTAAACACTTACTTCTACCAAGTAAGTATGCTTGTTTACTAACATAGGAAGGAAACCAATCTTTACATCCTTTATTGATTAATTGGTCTTCATATCCTTCTTTAACTAAATCTTCTAGTTCTTTTAAGTTATTTTCCATTATTATATTTAATTGGTTTTAAATATTCCATTTGTCTTTTAGCATTCTCCTCCCTTCTTTTCACATCTTCAGGGAAGTAATTATTATAGTGGTCACACATATTATTTAATTTTATTATTTATAATCAATCATATTATCAAAATCAGGTATTAATGTACCTTTCTTACAGGGTATTTCTGCTACTAATTGTCCATCTACCTCTAAATAACCTTTATTTTCTTTACACCACTCCTTAGCAATATCTTCAGTAGGAGCATAAACATTATCTCCACACCAAGTCTTCATAATCCCATCTAAAGGGTCTATAGCTTTAATCTTTGTACACCATATTTTCATATATAGAATATATTTATTTCCTCAAAGTTAGAATAAATAATTGACAATACCAAATATTTACTATGTTAAAAATATATAAAGAGTACCCTCATAGCAAATAACTCTATATAAACACACCCCCCTAGTATAATAAATAAATATTTAAACTCCCCCCCATAGGTAAGAAATATTAATTTAATTGCTTAGAGGAGAATAACTTGAGAGTGGATATATCTTTATTTATGGAATTTAATTTCTTGAGTGGTAAAATTGATTATATACATATTATTAAGTAATCAAATTATTTTTCTAAGTACTAGAAATTAAATATATGCGTATTATTATGTACCTACTTGCCTTACCCCTCCGCCCTAAATTTTCCCCCTGTGGTTATCCCCCGTCTTTTTCTTTTTGGTTTTGACACCTTTGTTCTCCTTTTTCTGACACCTGCTGTCCTAAATTTGGGAGATAATGTTCTATCTCTAGTTGGATTTCCTAATTACTTGATATTCAACTAGATTTACTACATGTATTCTATTAGTTCTCCTTCTAACGACACCTGTTGTTAGATTTTTGGTATTGGTTATTTATTTTTTAATTATAAACCTTCACACTTGTATAGGTAAAGTGTTTCTATTATGGCAAATTCTTCGTTACAATTAGTTGCTCTTTCAATCACAAAGACAAAGAATCCAGCAATCTTTATGGTGTCAACTTCTAAAGGAATGTTTTCTGTTAGAAAAACAATGTTGAATAAGAGAGGTATTGTTATTCCTGAAACAGGAGCTTATGTTTTTCCAGAACCTACTGTAGTAATCATTGACGAACATAAGGAAGGTGATTATGTCTTTGGAGTAGATAAAGACGGAAAACCAATTCCTGCACCTCAACAATCATCCAGATTAGATGAACAAGGAAATCCTGTTTATGAAGCAGGTGCTACTCCAAAATGGTCAGAAGACGGAGCTACTGTTAGAACTTTTGTTGCATTTTCAGCATTTGAAGCTCAATTGAAGCTTGAGAAATTAATGGCTCAAGTTGGGTAATTCCTCACAACAGTTTAAGGTAATCTGTGAAACCTTATTTTTTTTTAACATTTTAAACTTCTTTTTATGAAAAGAATGCACAAAGTTGCCTCATTAGCTATTTGGTGTCCAACCAATAGTATTAAGGTATCAGAAACAGTTAACAAACCTCAAAGACTCTTTAGAGATAACTTTGGAGGTTTGTTTTAATGAATTATAGGGTTAACTTGGAGATTATATCAAAAAGTTAACCTTATTTTTAAGTCTTTTTATGTTCCTTTACATAGACTATAAAGAATGTATAAATACAAGGAGTGCATGGTAGCTCAAACTCAAAAAAAAACAAACAAAATGGAAAAGATTGACAAATCAGAAATCACTCAAAAAGAATTAATTAGATATGGTATAGATGAATTAGATACTACTATTATTACAAGATTCAAGCTTTTGCTTGATAAGAGAATAGAATTACCTGGTCATGCTTATACTACAATGTCTGATAGTGCTTGGATTAAGCATTTTAGAAATGCTCTTGTTGAATTAATGGATAGTAAAGATTATATTCAGCAATAAAATTCTTTGAGTTCAGTAGGTGTAGAAATGCACTTGCTGAACTCTTATTTAAAGAGTGCATAACAGGTAATGCTGTTAGGTCTAGTTTATACTAGGTTTAGGTCTATAAGATGCTCAAACTCAAAAAAACATTTATTATGTCAATTTATCATCAAATTTTAGGAGTTCCTGCTCCTACAACAGTTAATCAGGAAGTAAGTTTTACAGAAAAACAAGAAGATGAAATCATTGAAGCATTTCAATCGCTTATGGGAATGAATGGTGATTATTTCAGAAAAGAAATTCTCACTACAGGTAAACTAAAAGAATCTTCTTATAAAGCTATTTGTGAAAATATATCATATAATGGACAATCAAGTGTACAAAAATACTTTGGTTTAGTTCATTGGTATTACTTACAAGGATTGAAATAACCTCTTTTGAGTTCACCTGAGATAGTATCAAGGGTGAACTTTTTTATTAATTTTCAAAACAAACTCTGACCCATATAGTCTAACAGAGTATAAATAATTGTAGAGCATCCTATTGTGATTGGACGGTGAATATCACTAAACTTTAAAAACAAAAATATGAACAAAGAATACGTATTGAAAGCATACAATCTCATTAAAGATGCTATGAATCCTAATAATAGATTTATTGTATCACTTGCAATAGATGAATTATTTCATCTTATTGAAATTGATAAAATAAATACATTAGAAGATTACATTGCATTTAAAGATGAATGGTATCCTCAAATGAAAAACAAATAATTCTCTTTGCACTAACCTGAAAGGGTGAGCAGTTGTAATAAGTATGTTTATGAGCTATCATAAGGCAGCTGAAACTAATAATAATTATTTTGTGAGACTCTTCAAGTAGTAGACTATAGCGGTTATTCTACAGGGAAGTATAAAGCTACATAGATTGTTATTATTACAACTGAGTGCAGAGGGATGGCATAGGACTGTATATCCTGGACTTCATACAGGATAGGCTTCACACTGATGCTCAAAGTGTTATTCAATGTGGGTGATATAATCACATCTAACAGTATTGAGGATAAACAGCCTTATTTTTTTAACCTTTTTAATTTGTTTCTATATGGAAATTTGTTCATTGTATTTACATGTTAAAGCAAAAAGTGTATTTCATAAAAGTACATATATTGCTTTTTTAGCACCTGCTTATGCTGGTAATCATATAAATGAAGTGGAGTTATCCATATCAGAAACAGATGCTAAAGATTATAATGTACCTACATTTAATTCAAGAAAAGAAGCCTTAAATTATGCTGAATTGCAATTTTATGGCGCAATTACTGATTGAGTAAGGGAGTAATAGTTAACATTCATATTGTCTGATGTATCAGAAATGTTCTACCCTTTCCAATCTTTAACTCTTTTACTAAGATATAGTTTGTAATAATAAATAAAAGACAGGAAAGCGGAATAGATTAAAATCCCAGCTATTTTTTGAATACAGTAATGTATTCATGTATAGGTCTATTAGTAGCTACCACAGCAGAGAAGAAGGTCTGCTATTACAACTATATTCTTAGTAATTTTTTAAGTCAGCATTGTCATAAGTATTACACTTTTAAAAGTAATACATGTAATCCTATTATAGCTGTAAGTAGGATTTATTATTAAATAAGCTTGGATATTCTTTGCTTATAACACTTAGGTAAAAAGACACAGATGATAATGTGTGTAATAATGAAAAACAACTCAATAATGCCATACCAGGGTTAGAATTATCAACTAATCTGTAGGCTATAACTTATGACAAGGTGTATTGGTAGTACATAACCTTGTCCAAATTAATAACATAGGTAATCCAATGTACACGAAAACAATCTGAAGATAGACTTAAACGTGTATAAAGAATAGTTGAAACCTCTTGTAACAGAAACAATTAAATAAATTTAGTTTCTGGTAAAGCCAGCAGAATGTGCAGTGTTCTGTATTATACCTGCACCTGTTACAAGTTTCACATTGAGAAAATCATGTGAGTTATAGAATGTAGAAGTTGTTATTTAGTTCCTGTAAAAGTTCCATTACATACAATATATGCGTTTATAATTAACATCAAGTATAGGCGTTTAACAACTTGATTAGCATATAATTATATAATAACAACCTACATTCTATTTAAAAGGTCATTGTAAACCTAAAACATTAAAACTTATGAAAACATTATTATTAAGCATATTAATATTACCATATATAATAGGAGTATTTCAATATCATAATGCTTGTATGGTAATAGAAAATGTTACAGACAAAACTGATGGTGAAATAGTATCTGTATTATATACCTTTGATTTTCAACTAGATGTATTTGATACACCAAGCTTTACTGATTATTATAAATCAGGATTATTAACTATTAAACATTTTTAACCCAAATAAAAACAAAACTTATGATACTCAAAGAAAATGGACTTCAGATACAATTTTGTACTAATACAGGTTTATGTAATTTAAGATATTATTATCCTATATGCGAAAAACATATAGATTACTTTGAAAAAGTTAAACTAGATTTAGGCATTACTGTTAAAAAAATAGGTAAACAATGTTTTGCTATATATGTAGCAAATGGAAATTCAACTAGTGTAATATCTTCTTTTAAAGCTATTCAAAAGTCTTTAAAAATATTATCAAGAACAACTAAAATTATTGAAATATCTAAAGAATTAGAATATATTCAAGCTAAAAGTATTTAATTAACTCTTTGTTTTGGGTTTAGGGGAGATAGAAATATTGAACCTAAACCTTTAATTTTTCTCTTTTATTCAATAATTTTGCTAAATTTTTTAGCAATGTTAAGAGATTTTTAGTAGTTGGTAATACATACTAGTGAAAACTTAAATATTTCCCGACCTTTTTGACTTTTTTATCCATTATGGAAACGTTTTTAGGGTACTAGAGTTTCCTCAATGTTAAGTTAATGTTAAAATGTTCTACGTGGAACATATTTATAAGGGTAAAAGGAGTGGGATAGTACTATAAATAACCTATCCAAACCTTAAAATCCCTCAAAACAACCCTAAAACCACATATTGACCAAAATCGGTTAATATAAATCTACAACTTAAACCTATGGATATACTATTATTTATTACTACACTTAGAGAATCTGATAGATATATAGAAACTATTTATCTTAATGGAGGGTGTTATCAGTTTCATCTTATACTTAAAACATTCTTTTCAGATTGTGTTGCTTATATTAATAAAGATAAAGACCATGTTATTACTCTATATAAAGGTAATTATTATGATATTACAAGTATAGTTGATGGTATTGATTATTGTCCTTTAATGTCTAGAGATGATATTAATATTGTTTCTAATTGGTCATTTTATAGAAATAAAGCAATAATGATTAAAGAATGTCCTTTTTGTGAAGAACCTATTACTTTTTAAATAACCCTTATAAACTATAAACTCATGAAAAACATAACAATATTCATTATATTAGGATTATTTCTAATCTCAATGACAACAGTACAAACTCTTACTTCAAGAAGTAAAGAACAAGTAGTATTACATTCTACAGATATTAATTCTCTAACTAATAGTATTAATAAGTATTATACTTTAGGTTATAGAGCTACTTTAGGTGTTGGACAAGGTATCTCTCATAGAGCAACTATTGATGCTGCTTATGCAGATGGACAAAAATTAACAAAAGGAGAAATCATTGTAATAATGGAAAAATAAATTAACAAATAAAAACATTAAACAACTAAATGACTAATACTAGAAAATAATACAATATTGCTGCAAGATTTGAAATTACAATCCCTAAGATTGCAATATTGAAAATATTATAACATATTTCTAAGGTATGTTTGTTTTAGATTAGTACTATGAAATAGGTAGGAGTTTTTACCACTCTTGAAACATAGATATGTAGTTCTCTTAGAAAGACATTTAGTTGTTTTTAATTTCAAACAGTGAACTAAGTATTGAAACACTTAAAAATATGATACATAATGTAAATTATGTTTGGTTGTTTCCCTTTGAAAAGGAAAATGTAATGATTCAGTATCATAGAAATGTGGATAAATCTACACAACCAAAGTACTTCAATATTTACCCTACTCTTATTTCTACATTAGTGAGCTAATGACTTCACAGATTAATAATCAGTAGAATTAAGACAAGAGGGTGGAATATTTTTTATTAATTAATTTAAACTCAAAATATGAAAAACTTAGAAAAATACTTAATAGACTTTGATACCCTCAAAGTAGGAGATAAAGTTTGGACAATACAAGAAGGAGATACTGAAGTTATAAAACTCAGACGTAATGGTGAATATTCTATTTATACAAAGAAACAATTATATACTAAAGAAGGATATTTTGTAGAACAACATAAGTCTCCATCACTATTCAAATCTAATCCATTTGAGAACATTAGTGAATATCCTAAAGTAATGGAAGTTAGTGATGATAAAGATTTCAAAATAGGAAATTTTGAAAAAAGAATAGTTCTTGGTAAAAATATAAATGGTTATATTTCAGTTTTTAATAACATTAATTTCGAGGATATTAAAATTAATGATGAAATTATTATATGGAAATATGCAAGAGAAATACAAAAAAAGAAAACAAGACTAACAATGGAAGATATTGCTAAATTAGCTAATATTGATGTAAAAGATTTAGAAATAGTAAAATAATTAATTTAATGTGTAAGATTATAACTAATGAAGACTGTTTAAGATAAACATCTTACCAAAGTATTAGTTATTTTTTACATTATTAAATTACAGGTTGAAATTCCCTTAGAAATTGTAAAGTTTCCTCTAGTCAGGTTAAAACTGTACAGGAATTAATGCTCATGTAATAAGACAGTTTACAATTTCTTAAAATAACTACAAAATAGACAATAGCTCCATGAGCTTGTAGTTGGGTAATACTAAATTTGTCTAATATTAAACTTAAAACACAATATTATGAAAAATGCATTTCCAATAGTATTAATAATTGTTTGGGGAATTATAATGTTTAAATGGCTTGACTCTGAAACAATTAAATCTAAATATGAATATCATACAATTTTAACTAATGATAGCGTATTTGTATTTAATAGATATGATAAACAAATAGGTAAATATAAACCTACAAACCCAAAAGAACAATTTGATAGTATATTACTATTAGATAATTTATAAAATTTAGTTATGAAAATAATAAGAACAATATTAATGTATCTTATATTAAGTTACTTAGCCTTCTATATAATTATAGAACTTGATAAATATCAATGGAATTGGTCAAGTAATAGTTCTATTTTAGCTTTACAGTATATGATATATACTATATGGATAAGTATTGCTGTATTATCTCCATTTTGGGTATTCTTTATACCTATAACTATTAATAATTATTTAAAAAATCGTAAACTATGTTAAAAATATTCACAAGAAACAAGAAAGTAGCTCAAGTAGCACAAACTCTTGAAAATGTAATTTCACCTCCTAAAATAGCTACTGTAGAAGAAATTCATGCAGAATTTGATAGTGCTGAATCAAGAATTTTAGACCAGTGTGATACTATTTTAGCTGAATTACAGATACCTACAGAAACACAAATTGAAAAGAAAGCTAAATTAATGCAAGATTTAGGATTTGTAAACTCTGAAACTGTAAAACAAGCAGAAGTGTTAAAAGAAAGAACAAGAGAAATTGAAAACAAAATTAATTTAACCAAACAACAAGCCGATTTAATTAGAAGTTTTAAAGTTAAATATCCTCTTGAAAAGTTTATTACTGTAGAAGAATTGGAAAGAATTTGTAATAAATATAATCTAATTCATGCTCCAGTTAAAAACTATATTAAAGATATTCCTGAAAAGAATGTTCTTGAAATGGCTAATTGTAAGAAATTAGAATTTAAAGATAAATTAACAAATTTATATAAATTACAAAGTGATAGTTCTAGTTTTCACAAATTTTTAAATGCTATTGGTAAACCTGATGGTATTATAGAAGATGGTGAAGATGTTGTTCTTTTAAACAAATTTTCAAAAGAAAGAAGAAATTATACTCACAATCCTTGGGGAATAACAAGTGATACATGGACATATATAATTTGGAAAGGTATTGGTAAAATTGATAGATATTCATTTGATAATATTGAAAGAATTGATAAATCAGGTTTATTTATTGCTGCTCCCAGTTCACATTTTAATTTAGATGGTTTAGATAAGAAATCACAATATGGTTATTTCAATGTTGAAAAATATGAAGTAAAAGACCCTGTAGTATTTGAATATTGTAAAAATGACATCTGTAGAATTGTAACGAAGTGGGGAAGTGA
>Ga0208826_1001954_pt1 | contig 16132 bp, 10 predicted proteins | sample AD_UKC115_MetaG_FD_184451 | JGI IMG/M metagenome (GOLD analysis project Ga0208826, IMG submission 184451) | Active sludge microbial communities of municipal wastewater-treating anaerobic digesters from Hong Kong - AD_UKC115_MetaG (SPAdes)... | ecosystem: Engineered > Bioreactor > Anaerobic >...
TCGAGCTGGATGCCATGACGCTGATGGGCAGCGCCTACTGTATCGGCGCGGGCGCGATGTTTGCCCTGACGAATGAAAAAAATCTGACGCGGATCTCCCGCGTCTCCGCGGCGGTCACGGCGGCCGCCTTTCTCCCGTGGCTCGTGATGGCCGAAAGCCGGCTGAGCCTCCTTCTGGCGATTCTCTTCATGTTCGGCCTCGGAGGCTGCGCCGCCTGCGCGTCGTTCGCCTACACCTTCGCGCTCAACAACGCGGAACGCTTCCTCGGCGCCGCGGTAATCTCCCTTTTCTTTGCGCTCTGCCAGATCGACGCGGGCCTCTCCTTCATCTCCGGTACGTTCGGCAAGGCCTACCTGACGGCGCTGGCCGCGGGCACCTGCATCTGCCTCTTTCTTTACCGGGCGGAAGACTTTCCTCCACCGAAAAGCGGACCCCGTGCGGAGCTGAACCCGGCCTTACGGCTGATGCTGTATTTTTTCGTCGCGCATTATTTTATCGAGATTTTTTATACCTACCTGCCCGGCTCCTCCTCCCCGGAGGCGATGCTCGCCAACGGAGCCGTGGGCATCTTCGCGGTCTGCCTCGCCGTTTTTTTGCAGCTGAGCACCCGGCGCAGCATTTGGAACATGTGCAACCTGTTTTTCGTCGCCGAGATCGTCACCTACCTGCTCTGCTTCCTGCCGGAAGGCTCCGCCCTGCGGGGCACCGCCCGCTTTTTGCATGGCTTTGAGCAGATGGGCTACCTCGCGGCCTACTACCTCTTCGGCTGCGTCTTTAAAAAGCACGGCGATTTTCGCATTTTCCGGCTCTGCCTGATCGTCATCCTGCCGGCGAGCGTCGTCTCCTACCTGATTCCCGGCATGCTCGTCTCCCGCGCGCCCGGCTTGCTCCCGCTCGCGGCGACGATCGTCTCCGGCGCCCTATTTGTCGGGTTTATCCTCCTTTCGCCCGCATATTCGAAGTACCTGTTTTTTTCCGACTGGTCGGACGATTTCTGCCGGACGGACATGACCGAACCGCCGCAGGAGGCACCGGCGCCGGATCTGCTGGAGGGGCTCGGCCTCTCCCCGCGCGAGAAGGAGACCGCGGTGATGCTTCTGCAGGGGCAAAGCGCCAAACAGATTGCGGAAACGCTCGGGATCACCGTCAACACCGCGAACTTCCATATCAAGAATCTGTATAAAAAGCTCGGCGTGGGCAGCCGGTCGGAGCTCTTCGCCCGGTTCCGCGCGCCCATCCTGCCCTCCGAAAACCGTCCCGGGAACGGCATATAAAAACGGCAGCCTCAAAAAAAGAGGCTGTCGTTTTTTGATTTTTCCGACCGGAGAGAGGCCCGGCAGCTTCGGCTCTTTCGCGCGGAAGACGTTCTCCGGCCGCATGCCCGGATTTTTTCCCCGTGCGTTTTCCATGGAAAAGAGCCCCCACCATGATTGGTAGCTACAAAATAAAAAGAATATGAGTAAAATGAAGATGGTATATTTTGCACGGCAGGCCGCCGGAAAAGGACCCGTATGGCTATAAAAAGGGAGGCATACCATGAAAAAAGGAATCTCTTTGATCATTGCGCTTGTCGTTTCCTTCACAACCCCCGCAATCCAGATCTCCGCGGCGCTTCCGGCTTCTCTTCCCGCGGAGCGCTCCGCTGTGTGCGCCGCGGCGTGTGCTGCCGAACCGGCACGGGCGGAGGAAACCGCCTCTTCTCCGGAATACACGGCCGGCGGCGCTCAAAATCTCGAGGATGCGCCCTTGATGGAATACGAGTTCCTGCCCGCGGATGCGAAGTGGCAGGCGCTCGCCGCAGGGGAAACTCCGGCCGCCTTTCAGGCGAATTATTCGCTTGCGGACGGCGTGCTGCTCGTGACGGAGGAGGTCTCCGAAAGTGTCCGGTCGGCCGGAGAGCTCGTGTCGGGGAGCACGGCGCAGAGCAGGGCCCTGAGGCTGCTGCCCAACCGGATCATCGCCGAGGGCGGCTATATCCGGAAGGATGTGCTGGATGCCGCCGCGGAGCAGCAGGACCGCACGATCCTGCCCGGAACCGTGGTTGTGGACCCGTCGACAGGCACCGCTTTCAAGGTGGTGTCGCCCACGGAATTCGGCAGTGCCGCCGATGCGGATGCGGAGCTTTCGGCGATGCTCACGCCGCTGGAGGGCACCTATGCCGTCGCGCAGCCCGAGCCCGCCGAAGTGCTCAAGGATTTCAGCTTCGGCGGAACGGACGGCGAGACGGTCACCCTGACCCGCGGCAACGTCACGGGCTTTGCCCCGCATGTCGAGGAAAACCTCGTGGAGACGGACGGCTTCAGCTTGATCGATTTCGGCGATTCCTTAAAAGATTTCAAATATCTCTCGGAGGATTCCCTGGTCAGGCTCCAGTTTGAGGATGAGCAGCTCGACGCTTGGCTCGGGGACGGTTCCCCGATCAGCGTCAAGGTCAGCGGCGGGATCGGCGTCGATCAGATCGACGTGACCGCCCGGTATACGGGATTTGACGGCTACCGGATCGCGATGACGCTCAAGCAGGAGAGCTACCTGATCGTGGAGATGGATGCGGATGTCTCGCAGGAGATCGTGATCCCCGTCTTCGGCATCGACGTCAACCTGCAGGTCGGCGACACCTCGATCGGCCGGATCACCGGCGGCGTGTTCGTCATCGTGGGCATGGACGGCACGCTCAGTCTGGAGATTGAGACGCGGGAATTTACCTCGACGACCGTCGGCGTGCGCGGAAGCACGAAATTTTATATCCCGACCAGCGTACACCCCGTCTACGACCAGGAATTCAAGGGCGACGGCGAGGTGGATCTGGCCGGCGACATCGACGGCTATCTCAAATTTGGCCCGATGCTCCGGCTGGAGGTATTCGGCTTCAAGCTCGTGGGCGCGGGCGCCTTCCTCGGCGCGGGGGTTCATGTGCAGGCGGACGGACATTATCTCAACGTGGAGCTGTACGGCCTGCTCCAGATCTATATTGATTTTATCGGCAAACACCTGAGCCTCGCTAACTTCCAGCCGACGATCCTCTTGAAGCGTCAGGCGGATACGGCGGGCTTCCAGGTCGAGTTTGTCGAAGTATACGTCTACCCGGGGCGCGTGGGCGGGATTCTCAGAACGGAGCCTCCGGAAAAGGGCGGCCCGCTGATTCCGGCCGCGGATATCCCCTACCGGATTCTTGTGGTGCCGAAGGGAGAAACTTTCAACCCGGATACGCCCGGCGATATCGACAAACCCGCCATCCTCAAATACCCCGCCTCCGGATACGCCTCGACCAACGCGGAGGGAGAATTCTATCAGGGGGACGATTGCTACCTTTGCGACGGAGATCAGGTCTATCTGGAATTCCAACAGAATGGGAAATCCTATTTCTCCGACCCTGTGCTGCCGACGCTGCCCTTCCAGAAGATCAGCATCACCGCGGCGGACTATTTCAACGACTTCGTGACGGGCCAGGTAGAGCCCATCCACGTCATCAACTGGGCGGCCAAACCCGACGATCCGCCCGAACAGCAGTATGAATGGAAGGAATACGCAAACGGGATCGTCACGCTGAACCCGTACCTGAGCACGACCTGGAACGTGCACATTCCCTTCGGCGGGCAGGCGCGGACCATGACCGACGAGCACGGCTATTTTGACACCAGAAATCCGCTCTTCTCCATCATCACCGGAAAGCCTGTACCGAACACCTACTTCGACGTCTATGAGAACAGAGATAACTGGGGCTCGGCGGGAGGCTTCGACTTCCGTATGGATTACCATGAGGCGGTCAGCGGCGGGCGCATGCAGTACCATACCACCTCCTCTCTCATCTTCACCCGTACGGTACTGGAAGTGGCGGATTCTTATGACCGCAGCTTCATGGATGACGGCACGATCGTCGACCAGATGGCCTACGACGAGTACATCTGGATCATCAACGCAAACGGCACCCGCACGGTCACCGAGGAGGAATTCCAGTACACCGGGGAGATGTTCTCCACGCAGGATTTCCCATGGGACTGGAACGAAAATAAAGTCTCGGATTACGATATTGTCTTTACACCGGATTCGCAGAAGCTGACCCCCGTGCTGGATGAAAACGGCGACCCCACCGGAACGGCGCTGTTCTCCCAGCGGGTGACGGTGCAGTGGGTGTGGCAGGCGCATCCGAATCCGCTCCGGATCACCAGCGCCGATCACACCGCCGTGACAACCGGAGGCGGGAGCTTTCAGGTGACCGCGGAGGGGTATGCGCCCTTTGCCTATGTGCTGACCGACGCACCGCAGGGCGTCTCGATCGGCAAGAACACCGGGCTTATCACCATTCCTGCCGGCATGGCGGAGGGAGAGTATTCCTTCACCATCCAAGTCTCCGAAGACCGCACGATGATCCCTCAGCTGGTCGGTTCGCCGGATCCCTACGACGGCAACGATGCGTCCCCGCCCGCCGAGCAGACTTTTACCCTCTCCGTGACGGGAGCCGCCGCGTCGGAACCTGAAATCTCCTCGGAGGCCGCGCGAACCGCTCCGGAGATTGCGGAGGAGGAACATCACTATGAGTTTTCCATGGTCTCGGGCGAGGAGAATCTGACGATACCGGTCTTTGCCTCGGGCAGCGAGCCCATCGTCTGGTCCGTGTCGGATGCCTCCGGAGATCTGCCGGAAGAGATCCGCATCGACGCGGAAACCGGCGTCCTCTCGGCGGAAAAGGAACTCGAAGCGGGCGCCTACCGCTTCACAATCCGGGCGGAAAACGACGCTGGCTTTGATACGCAGGACTGCGTACTCACCGTCTCCGAGGCGCGCACCGCACCCGTACTTTCCGATGCTTCTCACAATTACCAGTTTACGAAACTGATCAACGGCGGCGATCTGGAGATCACGATTACGGCCGCCGGCAGCGAACCCATCACCTACTCCCTCGTGCCGAAAAGCGAGCGCTACATCATCCCGGACGAAGTCTCCATCGACCCGGAGAGCGGCGTTCTGACCGTTCGGGAGGGCGTCGAGGCCGGGAAATACTACTTCTCCGTCAAGGCGGAAAACGACGTGGGCTCCGACACGCGGGAATGCGTACTCACCGTGGTTGCCGCGTCGGTCGGGCAGTTCTCGCGGCCGATCTTGCCCGGGCTGTCCGTCTCCTCGGGTCTCTCCGGCGGCATTGAGCTTCTGGCGGCTTCCTCCGGACAGAACGTGAGCCCGCCGACTGCGACGCCCACGGTGCCTTCCGAGATGCCCGCCGTGGTATCGCCTTCCGCGCTGCCGCTGAACGCCGCCACGCTGCGGAACGACGATCCGAACGACGTCTACACAAAGGACCGCTGGACCACAAACGGCGCGTTCTTCGTCCGCTGGCATTCGAAAGTGACCGTGACGATCCCGGGGGCTGTGGATTATATTTCGGGTGAAACCGGGTTCACCTTCCACGACGAATCCCCGCGCTGTTACAACTACCACTACTCGGACGGCCTCCCGGATTCCGTCAAGGGTTGGCTCAGAGCGTTCCTTGAAGAGCAGACCACGGAATATGCGCAGGCGGACGTTTTCCTCGGCGAGCGGATGAACACGGAAGATCTCCTCGGCGAAATCAACAATTTCACCGTCAACCCGATCACGGAGGGCTCCGTCTACCTCGAATACGGCTCTCTGCTTGAAGAGATGGCCTCGCAGAATGGCGGCTCCTTCCTCGTGGATCTCAACGAAGGCACCGGCACGATCGTCACCGGGAAATACTTCTCCGCCCTGCAGGCCAATCCGGGCGCCGAGCTGACCTTCCGGCAGAGCGGAGCGGACGTGACCTTCCGCGGGGCGGATATCGAGACCTCTTTCGATTACGACATGCCGGATTTCGGCTACTACGCGGGCGCCTTCAGTGAGGAGCAGATGCTTGCGGCGGCCGGCACGGGCGGAGAGACCTTCACTTACGCCTTCGCCTACCACGGCGATCTCCCGGGCACGGCCACCTTTGCGGTCACCACCGATATCGCCGCGGGCAGCAAGGTCAACGTCTACAAATTCGACTCTGCCGGGAACAAATTCACCCTGATCGCGTCGGGGCTCGCCGTTGCGGAGGGCGGCGTCGTGACCTACCAAAATAGCACCATGTCCGAGTACCTGATCACGACCGGGACGATTGCCGGCGCGGAGACGGGGGATGCGGGCGGCGGCTTCCCGAGCGGCGGATGGTGGATCATCGGCGTCGGAACGGCTGCGGCCGCGGCTCTGGCTATCTTCGCCATTCGGCGCGCCAAAAAGCAGAAAGAAAAATCCCCGTGACGCGGAAAGCCGACGGAATCCGGCCCTGATTCCATAAAATTTGAATACATAATAAAACAAGCCGCATGAGCATGCGGCTTGTTTTATATTCGGATAATCCGGTCCGTCGGAGCCGCCCGAAGAGAAATGTTCATCCCGGCACAGGCGTGGAAAAACCGGGCCGCCGGGAACCGCCCATCAAACCGATTCCCGGCGAAGCGGTCTCATCCGGCGCTCCGCTTGCCGAGATTTTCAAGAATTTCACGGTACCGCGCGGTCGCAGGGGCGCTCGGCTCCCCGATCTTGCAGAAGGAGAGCTTTGCCAGCTTCGGAACCGCGCGCTCCACGACCATCCTGCCGTCTTTCAGCTTGGATTCCAGCGCCCGGAATGCCTCCAGAAAACGGGGATCCTCCTTCGCCCGGTCGTAAAAGGACAACACATAAACATACAGAAATAGGTTATAGTTCCGGAAAGGATATTCCACCTGCATGAACAGGGTGCCGATGCCGTAATGACAGGGGCCGATCGGCTTCCGGATCGTCCAGTGCTCCAGCAGGAACTCCACGGCGTGGTCAAGGGCCGGCTCTTTATTCAGGTATTCGCTGAAGCGGAACGCATCCAGCGCCACCAGAGTGGGATGGGGATTGGAGTACTCCGTCTCCGGCCCGTGGCCGAAGAAGAATTTGTTGCAGCGCCAGCCGCCGTCCGCATACTGCGTCTCCAGCAGGTGGCGGAAGGTCTTCTGCAGCCTCTCGTCCTGCGCGTACCCCATGTGGCAGAGCACGTTTGCGGCGTTTGCGGTCTGGCAGGGATAAATAGCTCCCTGCGGATACAACCGGAAGCGCCCGTCCTCCTGCCAAGTGCTGAAGATCAGCGCGGCGGCCTCCTTCATCAGTGGGTCGTCGGGCTCCATGCCCAGCTCCAGCAGGTAAGACACGCTCTCCAGCGTGGAGAACGGCGCTCCCTTTATGAGGCGCCTGTCCGGCGTCGTCCAGAGGTCGGCCCCCTGATCATGCAGATGCGACAGAATCGCATCCACATCCGACGCGTACTGTTTTTCGACCGCCATGCCGTTTCCCTCCTTGCAGATCATGAAAAGGCGTCGGCCGTTCTCCGGAAAGCGGGCGGCCGGGCACTTGTTTATTTACTTTTTGTTTGGCTTTCTCTTGATTGCCAGAAGCCGCAGGAAATCCTCGAACAGGGAGGAATCCTCCGGCTCAAACATCACCCATTTGCCGTCGCGGTACGTCGTGGCGTCGTCGTAGACCCTCTGCACTTCCGGGGAATAGGACTGCCTCTCCGCCTCGAACTTCTTTCTCTCCTCTTCCCCGAAGATGACCATGAATCCGAAATCGTGCTCCCTTGCATAGAGCGCGCAGAGCGTCTTTCCCCCGCGGCGGTACTTATACTCGTACTTCCACGCCTTTCCGCCATGGTTCCACTGACGCTCCATCTCATACAGGCCGTCAATTTTCGCGCACAGGCCGTTCCAGACGGCAAGGCGGCTCTCCCCGATCAGTGACCGCATTTCTTCCTCAGAAGGTGCTTTCTCCAACATGACAAGTTCCCCTCCCTCGATTTCTCATGAAAGCTTCTCCATTTTACCGGCCCGCGTCCACAGACCCGGCCGGGGCGGCGGTTTCGTCCGTGATTTTTTCGCTTATATTTTAGCACATCGTCCGGAAAAATTCGACTGCCGCCGCAAGTTGTTTTTTCCCGCCGAAAAAGGCGCCGGAAAGGAAAATTTAGCCGCCGCGGGAAGCCGATTCGTCTTGAAAAAGACATAAAGATTTGTTATATTCTGTCTGTCATAGGATCTCCGCAGACGGTGCCTGCCTGTGCACGCCAAAGGGAGGGAGCAGACGATGCTTTCCGGGAAATCCAAAAACCCGTCCGACCGGAAACGGATCATCCGGTATCTTGCGGCCGTGGTGATCCTCGGCTTCGCCGTCTACTATTTTCTGCCGAGGATCGCGACGCTCGAAAATTCGCTCAAGGTCCTCCGGTCGATGTCGGTCTGGCTCGTCCTTTTGGCGGCGGCGGCCGAAGCCCTGAGCTATGTCGGGAGCGGTTACCTGCTGAAGGCCATCATGCATCTCGGAAAATCCCGGTTCACGGTATTCCGCGGAGTCCTGATCACGCTTGCCGCGGCCAGCATCGGCCTCGTGATGGGCGGCTGGGTCACCATGGCGGCGACGACCTATTACTGGGCCTCGAAGGAAGGGGCTTCCCCGGAGGGATCCAAGCTGACCGGGTTTCTGCCGACGCTCTACAACGACGCCCTGATGACGCTGCTGACGGGTGTGGGCCTGCTGCACCTGCTGATCGTCCACGACCTTTCGGCCGCGCAGATGGTGCTCTACGGCACAATCTTCTTTCTTTGGGTGCTGGCGCTGCTGGTCGTTGTTTACGGCATGCGCCGCCCAAAGCAGATCGAATCCATCGTTCAAAAGGTGTTTGACGGTTTCCGGCATCTCTTTAAGCGCACCAAGGAGACGACGGCCGTCCACGACACGGTAAACGACGTCTATACGGGGCTGATGCTCCTCAAAGGGCGCGGATGGATCCGGCCCGCGGCCGGCGCCTGCATAAATCTCGGATGCGACATGCTCGTGCTGTATCTCCTTTTCATTGCCTCCGGGCACGCCGTCGAGCCGGTCGTGCTGGTCACGGGATACAGCATCGCGTTCATCCTGAAAACAATCTCCTTTTTCGTGCCGGGAGGGATCGGCGTAGTCGAAAGCGGCATGGCGGCCGTATTCACAAGCCTTGGCGTTCCCGCCGGCACCAGCGTCGTGGTGGTTTTGGGGTACCGGCTCCTCTCCTTCTGGCTACCGAGCATCCTGGGCTTTGCGGCAAACGCCTGGCTCGTGAGGACTGCAAGAAGAAACGGAAAATAGAATTCGAGGCCGGACCGGTTTTTCCGCAGCCGGCCTGAAAATGATAAAGAGTGGAGGGAACATTGCCGTGCAGGGTTTTGAAACCGACGCGTATTGGAGCATGCCTTCCGGCACCGTACTGGAAAGTCTCCGTTCTTCTCCGGACGGTCTCACGGAGGATGAGGCCGCCTCCCGCCTGAAAACGTATGGGGAAAACTCCATCCACGGGCGGGAAAAAACCGCCCCGCTGGTGCTCTTTCTCAACCAGTTCAAAAATCTGATCATTCTGATCATGCTTGTGGCGACCGCGATCTCGGCGGCCACGGGCGACGGGCTCGACTCCCTGATCATCTTTTTGATCGTGCTGGCAAGCGCCGTGCTGAGCTTCCTGCAGGAGTACCATGCGGACAACACGATCAGCGATCTGCGCTCGAAGCTGCAGATCAAATCCGTCGCGCTCCGGGACGGCCGACAGGAGGAAATCCTGACCCGGTCGCTGGTGCCGGGTGATATCGTCAAGCTCTCCGCGGGTACCCTGATCCCCGCGGACGGCCTGGTGCTTTCGTGCGACGCCCTCTATGTCAATCAATCCGTGCTCACCGGGGAGGCCTTCTCCGTCGAAAAGAAGGCGGAGGCGGCTCCCGCGGACGCCAATCTTACGGATCGGAAGAACTGCGTCTTCATGGGCACCAACGTGCGGAGCGGAAGCGCTTTGATGCTGGTCGTAAACACGGGTGAGCATACCGAATTCGGGCAGATCGCCAAGGAGCTTGAGAGCCGCCCGCCCGAGACGGAATTCGGGCGCGGGGTCCGGCATTTCAGTTACATGCTGGCCGTGATCATGCTCATTCTCGCGATCGTCGTCTTTGCGGTCAACTTGATCCTGAAAAGGCCGGTCATCGACTCGCTGCTCTTCTCCGTGGCCCTCGCCGTCGGCATCACGCCGCAGCTTCTGCCCGCGATCATCAACATCACGCTGGCAAAGGGCGCACAAGTGATGGAAAAGGAGGGCGTGATCGTCCGCAGCCTGACTTCGCTGGAGAATTTCGGCAGCATGGACGTCTTATGCACCGACAAGACCGGCACCCTGACGGAGGGCGTGGTTCGGCTCGACGGCGCCGTGGATACCGCGGGGCAGCCTTCGGATGAGGTGCTCCGGCTCGCCTACCTGAACGCAAGCCTCCAGACGGGCATGGTCAACGAGACAGACGAGGCGATCGTCGCCTACCGGAGCTTCGATACGGGCACGGTGACGAAACACGAGGAGATCCCCTTCGACTTTTACCGGATGCGGATGAGCGTCATCGCCAGAGAGAACGGGGAATGCCGGCTGATCACGAAGGGCGCACTGAAAAGCGTCCTCGGCGTGTGCCACGAAATTCAGGATGGGGATTCCCGGCATGCGATGGATGCGAAGGCGCTTGAGGACATTCAGGCGCGCTTCCAGGCATGGAGCGAAAAGGGCTACCGCGTATTGGGCGTTGCCCAAAAACCGGTCCCCGAAAAGGAAAAATATGTGGTCGAGGACGAGAGGGCCATGGTCTTCATGGGCTTCCTGCTCTTTTTTGACCCGCCGAAAGCGGACGCCGCGGAGACCGTGGCCGACCTCGCCCAGCACGGCGTGGGCTTACGCATCATCACCGGCGACAACAAACTCGCCGCTCTTCATATCGCGGCGGCGATCGGCCTCAACGTCCGGAACGTCCTGACCGGCCCGGAGATTGCGAAGCTCAGCGATCAGCTGCTCGGGAATGCGATTGAAACCGTCGACCTTTTTGCCGAAGTGGACCCGAGCCAAAAGGAGCGCATCCTTCTCGCACTGAAAAAGAAAAACCACGTGGTCGGCTATATGGGCGACGGCATCAACGACGCCCCGGCCCTGCACGCGGCCGACGTGAGCGTCTCGGTCAGCTCGGCGGTGGACGTGGCAAAGGAATCGGCCAACTTTGTGCTGCAGGAGAAGAGCCTGCGCGTGCTCATCCGCGGCATCGAGCTCGGGCGCACGACGTTTGCCAACACGCTCAAATATATCTGGATCACCACGAGCGCAAACTTCGGCAACATGTTCAGCATGGCCGGCGCCTCGCTGTTTCTGCCGTTTCTGCCCCTGCTCCCCAAACAGATCCTGATGATCAACTTCATCACGGACTTCCCCGCCGTCACGATCGCCGAGGACTCGGTGGACGGGGAGATGATCCGCTCGCCGCACCGCTGGAACATCCGATTTATCTGCAACTTCATGGTCGTCTTCGGGCTCATCAGCTCCGCCTTCGACTACCTGTGCTTCGCCATCCTGCTCCTTGCGTTCCATACCCCGGAGGAGCTCTTCCGGAGCGGCTGGTTCGTGCTCTCGATCATGACGGAACTGGTGACGCTGCTCGCCATGCGCACCAAGAAGCCCTTCTACCGGAGTAAGCCTGCCCCGGTGCTGCTCTTTTCCTCCGCCGCTCTGGGGCTTTTCAGCCTGGCCATGCCGTATCTGCCGTTCCATCAGCTGCTCGACCTGATCTCGATCCCGCTGCCGACGGTCGCCGCGCTGCTTGGCATCGCGGTGCTCTACCTGATCACGATAGAGATCACCAAACATTTCTTCTACCGGTCGAAGCTCGGCAGAGCCGCGGAATAATAGCCTTCTCCGATTAGGCAAGCCCGCTTTCCCGCTTTTCCGCGAAAACCCTCCTCGCCTGCCGATCTTGTTTCATCGGCGCCGATGGAGAGGGCCTATGCGCCTGCCCGGCGCCGCGGCGGACACGAAAGGCATGTGATTCGCCCGTCCCCTCGTACGGATGAAACCCAAAACGAAAAAGCGAGCAAAAGGAGCTTCCGTGCGCCCTCTCCCCTTTTCATTAAAATGATAAAACAGCGCCCGCCGCACGGCAGGCGCTGTTTTTTATGAAATCCGCTCCCCGTCGTCCGCTTCCGGCCGGATATTTTTTTGAAACCCCTTGACAATGCGTAACATGTTGCGTATCATAAAGGTAACATGTTGTGTTGCTGAAAGGATGCGTCTATGAACGAACTCGAACAGGAAGCCTATATCTTTGCGGCCATATTTACCCTGTCGAATAAGCTGCAGGTGCTCGGGGACCGGTTTGATCCGAATATCACGATTAAGCAGTGGCTTTTTCTGGCCTGCGTTTCCAAATTCAGCGAGCCGCCGACCATCAGCGAAGTCGCGAACACGATCGGATACTCCCGCCAGAATGCGAAGCGCATGGCGGCCGCCCTCTCCGAACGCGGCTTTGTCACGGTCATGAGAGACAGGGACGACGCGCGCGCCTGGAGAATCGATCTGGCCCCTTCGTGCAGGGGATATTTTGAAAAGCGGTATCAAAGGGAGATTGCGTTTCTGGAGGAGCTCTTTGCCGGCTTCGACGCCGAGGAAATTCTCGGCTTTTCCAAAGGATTGGCCCGGCTTGAGCAAAATATCTCGGCAATGGCGGCACCGGAACAGGAATGACGCCGCCGGCATGCGCCAAAGAAACGGCCCGGTTCCCGGGCTGCTTCCGAAGAAACATTTCAAGGAGGAACACGATGATAAGGAGGAAAAGACAGAAGACCATGCTGGTTGTTGTTGGGGCTCTGCTCTGCGCCATAGGGATCGTGCTGATATTTTTCAATATTCCCTGCTCAAAAACCAGAACCGAATTTGAAAAGGCTGCTGCGGAACTGATCGCGGAAGCCGATCATCCGGAGGACGTCTTTCAGGAGGAAGATATTGCCGGCCTGCCGGAACCGGTGCAGCGGTATTTCCGATCCTGCGGCTATCTCGGCAAGCCGAAAATGGCCTATATAAAAATATTCTATCAGGACGTCGCCTTTTCGTTCGGCAGAGACAAGCCGCCTTTAAAGATTGATTACACGCAATACAACGACGCAAAGACGCCGGACAGAATCGCCTATATCGACAGTTCGATGGTTGGGATCCCCTTCGAGGGGCTGGACGCCTATCTCGACGGGGCGGGTTCCATGAAAGGGATTCTGGCAAAGGTTTTTCCTCTCTTTTCGTATACGGGAAAAGATATGGACCGTTCCTGCCTGGTCACGTTCCTGTCGGAATGCCTGTTTGTGCCCACCGCCGCGCTGCAGGAATTTATCGAGTGGGAACCGGTCGACGACCTGCACGCCAAGGCGACCATCTCCTATTCCGGCCTGTCCGCCTGCGGCGTTTTTACGTTTGATGAAAACGGCGAAATGCTGGCGTTTCAAACCGACGACCGGTCGGCCGCCCAATCCGACGGATCCGCCAAAAACGTGCCGTGGTCCATCGTCTGCGGCGCGTATCGGGAGGAGGACGGCATCAAAAGGCCGACCGTCTTCCAGGCCATCTGGCACTACGACGACGGCGACCTGATCTATTTTGACGGCAAAGGCACAATTACCGCATATAAGTAACAGCCTGCGGCGGAAATCCGTTCGCAAAAGGAGCAAAGTGATGTATCAAGTACCGACATTATCCATCGTCTTCATGGCGGTTTCGGCTCTCACGGGAATCGCCATCCCCATCGTATTGTTTTTCATATTCAGAAAGAAATATAAAGCGGATATCGCGCCGTTCTTTGTCGGCTGCGCGGTTTTTATCGTATTTGCGCTGCTGATCGAGAGCTTCGTCCACAGGGCGATCTTTGCGACGGACGTCGGAAAGGCGATCCTCAACAACCTCTGGCTCTACGGCGTCTACGGAGGCCTGATGGCGGGGCTTTTTGAGGAAACCGGCCGCTACGCCGCATTTAAAACGGTTTTGAAAAGAAAACGCGGCAACAACGAAAACGCGCTGATGTACGGCGCCGGGCACGGAGGGTTTGAAGCGGCCTACCTCCTTGGAATCAGCATGATATCAAACATCGTGATGTCCGTCACGATCAACGCCGGTACGGCGGACAGCCTGACGGCCGGAGTCACCGATCCCGCGACACTGCAGAGAATCGGCGCTACCGTCGCGGCGCTTGCGGAGGCTGCGCCCACGGATTTTCTGGTCGGTGCGGCCGAGCGTTTTTCCGCCGTGGCCCTTCACCTCTCCTGTTCGGTGCTCGTATGGTTCGCGGCAAAGAACGGGGGCCGACGCCTTTGGTTCTACCCTCTTGCGATTTTCCTGCACGCGTTTCTCAATGCGGCTGCGGTGATCCTCTCGAAGAATACGTCGAATCTCTTGCTGCTGGAAGGCGTCATTTTCTTCCTGGCGGCATGCTGTGTGGGGATTGCCGCGGCGGTGTGGAAAAAATGCGTTTCCGGGGAGGAGCCCGCCGTCCCTGCCGAAGAAGACGCATAAGGCCGTTTTCGTACGGCGGAAATTCCATAGCGGTTTCATAAAAACAAAGAGCAAAAGCTGCCGGATATCCTGCCGGTCAGCCTTTGCTCTTATTCATGATAGGTATCGCCCGCCGCAATCCGCCCCCAAAAAGCTCATCGGAAAGATTGTGGATACTGCTTTACGATTCCCTGTGTCATCATGTCGGCCATCGCGAGCGCTTCCTGCTCGATACTGTCGAACATGCCGACGCTGTCTTCGTATTTTTGGGTCAGGATGTCGACGGCCTCCGCTTTTGTCATCGCAAGATGATTGTACAGCATTCTCTTCCATTCCTGTGCCGACCAGTAGGGGTTGATGCTGCCAAGGAAAGCCGCGATCTGGTCCGCGTTTGCGTACCATCTCTTTTCGGCATCGGCGGCCGCGGCGCTGTCGCCCGCTTTTGCCGCCTTGACGAGCTCGGCGGCGATGGCGAGGTGACTGGTGAGCAGCTCCGCAAATTTTGCCGCGGCGTCCCCTCCGTATAACGGCCTCAGCGCCGCTTCAAAATCACTCGGATTGCGCAGAAGCCGATTCGTTGAGGCCTCCGTATCCGGCAATCCAAAAACAATTCCGAGGATGACTATTCTCGTCCAATACACATGCTGCTCCCACAGCAGCCGCATATGATTGCTCAACGTCTGTTCGGCTTTGCTGATCCCCCTGGCAGAGGGCTGCGCAGGCATTTGGCTGTACCCATTGGGAACGCAGATCGTTTGCCCAATGGAAAGATAGTTCAAGTCAAGCCCGGGATTGGCCGACGCGATCTCCCGCACAGTCGTATGAAAACGCTGTGCAATTGACCACGCGGTATCCCCCGGCCGGACGGTATACGGCCCCGCGGGGCATGGGGACATAGGAATCACTGCCTTTTCAAAAAGTCTTTCTTGCTATAGAATATGTCGCCGCCCGCAGGATGTTCCCCGCCCGATTCCGCGGCTGCGACCGGGGTGCTTCGCCAAAATGACAAGTCAGGAAAGACTCAGGAAGAAGATGCCGATTCTGTCATGGAGTCAGGGAGGCTCTTCCCTGCCCGATCATAACAGATAATTTATCATATTTGAGCAGGTATGCCCGACGAAAAAGAACAGGCTGGTAATACAGGCGAAATCATTTTTCATCCACAGCGATATGGAAAGATAATAGAGCGGCACCACCGCCGTTAAGCCAATGACGATCAGCCAGCCACCTGTCATTCCGGAGAAATAGCAGATCCAACTGATATAATAGATAACGAGAAGCACGGAGGCAGCGACAAAAAACCGGTTTTTGATTCCGGGCTTTGCAGTGACTTTTCGCGTGATAAGAATCAGCAGCGCAATCGTCAGGATGCCGCCTGCCTGCTCCAGAAATCCCAGCAAGAGATTTGCCGCGGGATTATTCGCAAGGGGATTGTCGGCCGGAGGCCACAATAGCCAAGGGATATAGGGCAGCTCCTGAAAAATAAACGCCATAAGGCCAAAAACGGAAAAACCCAGCCGATAACGATTCCTGTTTTTCATGTCTTTTTTTCTTATCCCATCAAATCCGTATTCATAAATGCACGATTTCTTTCGGAAAGCCGAAATACTTCGATAAATGGACGGCGGGGCTGTCGGGATCCCGGAGGTTTTGCCCCTGCATGAACCGGATGTCCCCCATCCAGACAAAAGTATGCGAAACCGGCGGCCATACCCCGGCGCAGACCGCATAAATCCATATTTCGAGCAAAAAGCAGGATGCTCAAGCCCTTAG
>Ga0208826_1001959_pt1 | contig 16102 bp, 14 predicted proteins | sample AD_UKC115_MetaG_FD_184451 | JGI IMG/M metagenome (GOLD analysis project Ga0208826, IMG submission 184451) | Active sludge microbial communities of municipal wastewater-treating anaerobic digesters from Hong Kong - AD_UKC115_MetaG (SPAdes)... | ecosystem: Engineered > Bioreactor > Anaerobic >...
AACAAGAAAGCCGTCTTGGTCTTGTCCGTGCCATAGCGCATATCGCAAGCCAGCGCCATCATGGCGCCGGCGCCGGCGCACACGCCGTCGATGGCGCCAATGACCGGCTGCGGGCAGTTGCGCATGGCCTTGACCAGATCGCCCGTCATGCGGGTGAACTCCAGCAGCTCGGGCATGCTCATCTTGGTGAGCGGGCCGATGATGTCGTGCACGTCGCCGCCCGAGCAGAAGTTGCCGCCCTCGCCCGCCACCACCACCACCTTCACGTCGGTGGCGTAGCGCAGGGCGTTGAACACATCGCGCAACTCGCCGTAGCTGTCAAACGTCAGCGGATTCTTGCGCTCGGGACGATTCAGGGTGACGGTGGCCACGCCGTTGGCGTCGCACTGCCAGCTGAAGTGCCGCGCCTGGTAGGACGCGCGGGCGTCGAACTGCGCCCGCATCGGGTTGTTGGGGCCAATGTAGTGTTTCATGCGGTCTCCTGAAAGTGTTCCTTGACCTTGCCCAGCAGGTTGCGCAAGGTCTTGATCTCGGCGGCGTCGAGGCCGGCGAAGGCATCGACGATCCAGCCCTCGTGCGCCTGGGCCATGGCGTTGAACTGGCGCCGGCCCTTGGCCGTCAGGCGCACCTGGAAGGCGCGGCGGTCGCCCTGGACCTCGACGCGCTCGACCAGGCCCTCGGCTTCGAGCTGGTCGGTGATGCCGGTGACGTTGCCGCCGGTCACCATCATGCGGCGCGACAGCTCGTTCATGCGCAGGCCGCCCTCGGCGCGCTCAAGCTGCGCCATCAGGTCGAAGCGCGGCAGCGTGGTGTCGAACTGCAGGCGCAATTCGGTGCGCAGGTGCTTTTCGATCAGTTGCGTGCAGGTCAGCAGGCGCAGCCACAGGCGCAGCTCGTCGGGGTGTTCGGAATGGGCGCGGGCTTCGAGATCCATCGGGGCGATCCTTGCGTTACATGACCTCGCCGCCGCTGACCGAGATGGCCTGGCCGGTGACGGAGGCGCTGCCAGTCTGGCACAACCACAGCACGGCGTCGGCCACCTCATGCGGCTGCACCAGGCGCTTTTGCGGGTTGCCGGCGGCCAGCTGCGCGCGTGCCTCGTCCTCGCTGCGGCCGGTCTTGGCCACGATGTTGGCGATGCTGTCCTGGAGCAGATCGGTCTCGGTGTAGCCGGGGCACACCGCGTTGACGGTGACGCCCTTGGTCGCCAGCTCCAGCGCCAGCGACCGCGTCAGTCCCAGCACGCCGTGCTTGGCCGCGCAGTAGGCGCTGACGTAGGCATAGCCGCGCTGCGCCGCGGTGCTGGCGACGTTGACGATGCGGCCCCAGCCGGCGGCCAGCATGTCCGGCAGCGCGGCCTGGGTGCAAACCATGGTGCCGGTCAGGTTGACGGCCAGCATCTGCTGCCACAGCGCGGCGTCCATCTTGATGAAGGGCGCGCTGTGCGCCTGGCCGGCGTTGTTGACCAGCGTGTCGATGGCGCCGAAGCCCGCGCGTGCCTGCGCAAGGGCCTGCGCCACGGCGGCGGGCTCGGCCACGTCGGCGGCCACGGCCTGCAGGCGTGCGGCGGCGTCGGTGCTGCCGGCCAGCGTGCGCAGGCGGTCGGCGGCCAGCGGACTGCGCCCCAGCACGGTGACGCGCGCGCCGCGCTCCAGCAGCGCCTGCGCGACCGCCAGGCCGATCCCGCGCGCGCCCCCCGTCACCAGGGCATGGCGGGTGCGCCAGTCGGGTGCCGTGGCCATGGCCGTCACGCCGCTCCGTGCATGGCGGCCTGCGCGATCTGCGCGGCCACCTGAGCCTTTTCGCGCTCGAACAGCGCCTCCAGTTGGCGCTTGCCCTGGTAGTAGGGCTTGGGCCAGGCGATGGGCGTGTAGCCGATCCTGGCGGCCTCGGTCAAGGTCCAGGCCGGGTTGGCCAGGTGCGGGCGCGCAATGGCGCACAGGTCGGCCCGGCCGGCCGCGATGATGCTGTTGACATGGTCGGCCTCGGTGATCGCCCCCACGGCCATGGTGGCGATGCCGGCCTCCTGGCGCACGCGGTCGGCAAAGGGCGTTTGCCACATGCGGCCGTACACCGGCTTTTCGTCCTTGCTGACCTGGCCGGCCGAGCAGTCCACCAGGTCGGCGCCGGCGGCCTTGAAGGCCCTGGCGATCTCCACCGCGTCGGCCGGGGTGATGCCGCCTTCCACCCAGTCGGTGGCCGAGATGCGCACCGACATGGGCTTGTCCTGGGGCCAGACGGCGCGCATGGCCTTGAACACCTCGATGGGATAGCGCAGGCGGTTTTGAAGGCTGCCGCCGTATTCGTCGGTGCGCTTGTTGGTCAGCGGCGAGATGAATTCGGACAGCAAATAGCCGTGGGCGCAGTGCAGCTCCAGCCAGTCGGCGCCGATGTCCTTGCAGTCCTGGGTGGCCTCGACGAAGCGCTGCTTGAGCTGCTGCATTTCGTCCTTGGAAATTTCCCTGGACACCTGGCTCACGCCGGGCAGGTATTGCTGCCTGGATGCGCCCACGATGGGCCAGTTGCCCGATTCGAGCGGCAGGTCGGTGCCGTCCCAGGCCACGCGCGTGGAGGCCTTGGAGCCGGCGTGGCCGAGTTGCATGGCGAACTTGGCGTCGGAATGCGCGTGAATCCAGTCGGCAATGCGCTTCCACCCCGCCTTTTGCTCGGCGTTGTACAGGCCGGGGCAGCCGGGGGTGATGCGGCCTTCGGGCGTGATGCAGGTCATCTCGGCAAACACCATGCCGGCGCCGCCCATGGCGCGCGCGCCCAGGTGCACCAGGTGGTAGTCGGCGGGCAGGCCGTCGACGCAGGAGTATTGCGCCATGGGCGAGACGACGACGCGGTTCTTCAGCGTGAGGCCGCGCACGGTGAACGGCGTGAACATGGGCGGCGGCGGGGTTTGATCGTCGGCCACCGTCAAGCCATCACGGCGTGCCAGCCAGCGCTCGTAGCCTTCCAGCCAGGCCTTGTCGCGCAGGCGCAGGTTCTCGTGACTGATGCGCTGGCTGCGCGTGAGCATGGAATACATGAACTGCGGCGGCTCCAGCTGGTCGCAATAGCGCTCGCCGCAGACCTCGAACCATTCCATGGCGTTCCAGGCGGCGTTTTGCAGGCGCAGCGCCTCGATGCTGCGGTCGGCCTGGTATTGCGTGAGCACTTCTTCGATCTTGTCGGCACCGTCACCCAGCTCGATGAACTTGCGCGTGAGGTCGATCGCGTCTTCCAGCGCCAGCTTGGTGCCCGAGCCGATGGCGAAGTGCGCCGTGTGCACGGCGTCGCCCAGCAGCACCACGTGCGCGCCGTTCTTGTTTTTGAACCACCAGTTGTCGCACTTGACGCGGGTAAAGTTGATCCAGGCCGAGCCGCGCAGGTGGCGCGCGTTGCTCATCAGCTTTTCGCCCTGCAGGTTGCTGGCGAAAAGCTTTTCGCAGAAGGCAATCGACTCGTCGGGCCCGGCCTTGTCCAGGCCGTGTGCCTTCCACACATGCTCGGGGCATTCGACGATGAAGGTCGATGTTTCCTCGTCGAACTTGTAGATATGCGCCTGAAACCAGCCGTGCTCGGTTTTCTGGAAATCAAAGGTGAAGGCGTCGTACTGGCGTTTGGTGCCCAGCCAGATGAAGCGGTTGGGGCGCACCGCCAGCTCGGGCTTGAAGGTGTCCGCGTGCAGCGTGCGAATCTTGGAATTGATGCCGTCGCTGGCGATGATCAGGTCGGCATCCGGGAAGTCCAGATCGGAGTCGACCTCGGTCTCGAACACGAGCTTGACGCCCAGCTCTTCACAACGCGCCTGCAGGATGTTGAGCAGCTTCTTGCGTCCGATGCCGACAAAGCCGTGGCCGCCCGAGCGGATGACCTCGCCCTTGAACAGCAGCTCGATGTCGTCCCAGTGGTTGAAGGCCTGCTGAATGGTGTCGGCCGTGGGCTTGTCCCACTGGCGCATGTTGTCCATGGTGGCGTCGGAGAACACGACGCCCCAGCCGAAGGTGTCGTAAGGCTTGTTGCGCTCGACCACGGTGATGTCGTGCGCGGGATTGCGCTGCTTCATCAACAGGGCAAAGTACAGGCCGCCGGGGCCGCCACCGATGCACACGATCTTCATGCGATTCTCCTGGATTCCGGGTCGTCAATTTAGATGTGGATAATTTACATCTAAATTAAATTTCGTCAAGGGATATCGTTCAGTCGTCGCCCTAGGGATTTACCCGAACGAGAAGACCTCGTCCAGAATGGGCATACTTCAAGCCTTGGCACTTTCGGGACGCTGACCATGCTGTACAAATTCAAATCCAAGGCCACGGCCGACCTCGTCATGTTGCAACCCAACGCCGAGGAGCTGCTGCGCATCATCGGCAAGCCGGCTGGCCCGTCCGGCATCATCACGGCGGCGCAGGCGGGCGTCGCGATTGCGGCGCTGAAAGCGGAGATTCAGCGCCGCGAAGCGCTGCGCGAAGCACCCCCACCCGCCAACGCGGACGACGAACCGGGCGATGCGGCCAAGGACGAGGCCGTGTCCCTGCGCCACCGCGCCACGCCCTTCATGGACATGCTGGCGCAAAGCAGCGCGGCGGGCAAGGACGTGGTCTGGGGCGTGTAGCGCCCGCCTACGCGACGGCGCGCAGCGCGTCGATCAGGGCCGCGCAGGTTTGACCCGCCGTTGCGCCCAGGCCCGCCGCCAGGGCATTGCAATGGCTGATCACGCCCTCCTCCAGCGTGCTGTGCGCCTCGCCGATGCGCGCGCTGTCGTGCGCCACGGTGCAAGCCGCGATGCCATGCGACTGCAAGAACGGCAGCGCCGCCAGGCCCGCGGCGTCCTTGCCCACGCCGGCGTCGTTGAAGACGGCGATCAGCGGCCGGGCGGCCAGCGCGTAGCGCGCCGAGCTGATGCCGCCGTGCGAGCCGCTGACGGCCACGCAACCGGCGTCCACGCCCGGTGCAAGCTCGGTGATCGAATCCACCCGGCGCAGGCGCGGCCTGGCGTCCACGCGGCGGCTCCGGCGGGGGTCAGTCGGCGTATTGGCCGGCTGCCTTGATGACCGGGCCCCACTTGGCGATCTCGGACATCACGAACTTCTTGTGGCCGGCGGAGGTGGCGCGGTCGTCGTGCACGACCACGGCGCCCAGGCTTTCTTCCTTCTTGACAAACTCCGGGTCCTTGAGCGCCACCTGCAGCGCATCGTTGACCGCCTTGACCACGGTCGCCGGCGTGCCCTTGGGGGCGTACAGGCCGTGCCAGATGGAGACGTTGAAGCCCTTCAGGCCCGCCTCGTCCAGCGTGGGCAGGTCCTTGTAGACGGCGGGCACGGTGATGCGCTTGGCGGTGCTGACGGCGTAGGCCTTGATCCGCTTGCCCTCGATCTGGCTGGTGGTGTTGGTGGTCTGGTCGCACATGACGTCCACCTGGCCGCCCATCAGGTCGGTCATGGCCGGTGCCGTGCCCTTGTACGGCACGGTGGTCAGTTCGGTCTGCAAGGCTTGCTGCAGCATCAGGCCGCACAGGTGCGATGCGGCGCCCAAGCCGGCGTTGGCCAGGTTGGCCTTGCCCTTGTTCTCGACCAGCCAGGTCTTGAGCTCGCCCCAGTTGTTGGCCGCCAGTGAGGGCTTGCCCACCACCACCATGGGCACCTCGTTGATCAGGCCGGCAAACTCGAACTCGTCCACCTTGTAGGGCAGCTTGCGGTAGAGCGCCGGCGTGGTGGCGATGCCGATGTGCGTGACCAGCAGGGTGTAGCCGTCGGGGTTGGCGCGAAACACCTTGGCCGTGCCGATGGTGCTGCCGGCGCCGGCCGAGTTGTCGATCACGATGGTGGCGCCGCCCAGGGGCTTGCGCAACGCTTCGGCCAAATCGCGCGCCACCTTGTCGGTGGGGCCGCCGGCGGCAAAGGGCACGACGATGGTGATGGTCTTGCCCGCGCCCGGGAAGTCGGCGGCCTGGGCGCCAAAGGCCAGGGTGGCAGCGGCAAGCGCCAGGCTGAGCTTGAAACAACAAGTCATGGGGATGGCTCCTGGTGAGTCATGAAAAATTGGATTAGACCGTGAAAATCCGGCCCATCCGGCTTGCGCGCTTCAGGGAATTCCCGCAACGCGGGGACGTCGCTTGAGATGGGTCAACTATTGATAGCTGCGTGCGTCCTCGATCACCTTGCCGTCGTTGGGCAGGCTGCCGGGGGCCACCAGCTCGACCTCGCCACGCAGCTTGGTGACGTCGCGCACCGCGTCGGCCAGCCGCTCGGCCAGGCCGGGGGCCGATACGGCCTCGATGAGCCATTTCATGTGGTCGTTGGCCATGGCGCCGCTGACCACCAGGCGCGCGCGCGCCACTTCGGGAAAGCGTTTGACGACCTCGGCCACCTGGCCCGGATGCACGAACATGCCGCGCACCTTGGTGGTCTGGTCGGCGCGGCCCAGCCAGCCCCTGATGCGGGTGTTGCTGCGGCCGGTCGGGCAGGCGCCGGGCAGCACCGCCGACAGATCGCCGGTACCAAAGCGCACCAGCGGGTACACCGGGTTGAGCACGGTGACCACGATCTCGCCCACCTCGCCCTCGGGCAAGGGGTCGCCCGTGCCGGGACGCACGATCTCCAGGATCACGCCCTCGTCCAGCACCAGGCCTTCGCGTGCGGTGGTCTCGTAGGCGATCAGGCCGCAGTCGGCCGTGGCGTAGGTCTGGCAGGCCGCCACGCCGTGCTGGGCAAACCAGTCGCGCAGCGAGGGCGGGCAGGCCTCGCCGCTGACCACGGCCTTGCGCAAGCTGCGGATGTCGGCGCCCGACTCCTGCGCCTTCTCGATCAGGATGCGCAGGAAGCTGGGCGTGCCCAGGTAGCCGTCGGGGCGCAGCTCGGCGATGGCCTGCAACTGCTGCTCGGTCTGCCCCGTGCCGGCCGGAAACACCGTGCAGCCCAGCGCCAGCGCGCCAGCCTCGACGATGAAGGCGCCGGGCGTCATGTGGTAGCTGAAGGCGTTGTGCGCCAGCTCGCCGGCGCGAAAGCCGGCGGCGTGCAGCGCGCGCGCGGTGCGCCAGTAGTCGCCTGCGTCGCCCTCGGGCTCATAGATCGGCCCCGGACTGGCGTACACGCGCCGCATGCCCGCGCCGCGCACCACGGTGGCAAAGCCGCCAAAGGCATCGCCCCCGGCCGCGCGTGCAGCCTGCTGGCGCGCCAGCAGCTCGCTCTTGCGCGTGACGGGCAGGCGCGCCAGCGCGGCGCGCGAAGTGACGGCTGCGGCATCGACGCCGGCCAGAATCTCGGCAAACGCTGCACTGCGCGCTTGCGCATGGGCGACGTGGCGCGCCAGCGCGGCCATCAGCGCGGCTTCGCGCTCGGCAGGTGCGCGCGTTTCCAGCGCGTCGAAAAATTCACTCATGGCATCGTCCTTGCTGGCGATTACTCTCAATTCAGTAGCTGTTTGCGCTTATCACACGGGCGCCATCGATGGATTCAGTTCAAAAATTTGCCTTGCTTCATCGCGCGCCGCCAGCCCTGTCTTGCAGACCGCGGAGCCGCCAGAGGCGACTCCTCTTCAGGCTGTCCGGACTCGCGCGGGCGAGTCCAGAGCCGCAGCCCTCAGCCCCAACCCTCTCCCAGAGGGAGAGGGAGAACAACCGGGATACCCCGTCTGCGGCCACGCGGCCTCATGGATCATTCCTGGCGCGGCATTGAAAAGCACAACAGAAAACCTTTTGGCTGTTCCTTTTTGCGTCCTCTGCGAATCCTTTGCGTCCTCTGCGTTCGGCTGTTCGGCTGTTCCGCTGTTCGGTCACCCTCAAGCCAGCCAGCGCTTGCGCCGCTTGTAGCTCTTGACGTCGCGAAAGCTCTTGCGCTCGGCCCCGCCGACGCCCAGATAGAACTCCTTCACGTCCTCGTTGCTGGCCAGCTCCGCGGCCTTGCCGTCCATCACCACGCGCCCGCTTTCCATGATGTAGCCGTAGTCGGCGTACTTCAGCGCCATGTTGGTGTTCTGCTCGGCCACCAGGAAGGTGACTTGCTCCTTCCCGTTGAGGTCGCGCACGATGTTGAACACCTCCTCGACCAGTTGCGGCGCCAGGCCCATCGAGGGTTCGTCCAGCAGCACCAGCTTGGGGTTGGTCATCAGCGCGCGGCCGATGGCGCACATCTGCTGCTCGCCGCCCGAGGTGTAGGCGGCCTGACTGGTGCGGCGCGTCTTCAGGCGCGGGAAGTAGGTGTAGACCTTGTCCAGGTTGGCGGCAATCTCGCCCTTGTCGCGGCGGGTGTAGGCGCCGGTCAGCAGGTTTTCCTCGATGGTGAGGTGGGCAAAGCAGTGGCGGCCTTCCATCACCTGCACCACGCCGCGCTGCACCAGCTCGGCGGGGCTGAGGTTTTCGATGCGCTCGCCCAGGTACTCGATGCTGCCCTTGGTGACCTCGCCGCGCTCGCCGCGCAGCAGGTTGGAGATGGCGCGCAGCGTGGTTGTCTTGCCCGCGCCGTTGCCACCCAGGATGGCGACGATGCCGCCTTCGGGCACGGCGAGCGAGACGCCCTTGAGCACCAGGATCACGTGGTTGTAGATGACCTCGATGCCGTTGACGTTGAGGATGATCTTGGCTTGGCTCATGGCGCTTGAACGGTCGGGCGACAACGCCTGGCGGCAGAAGCTGCCGCCAGGCCCTGCAGCGTCACTTTTCGCAATCCGCGGCGTCGCGCGGGGTGAGCTTCTTCTCGGCCGCGTACTTGGCCGCGTGGCTCTTGATCATCGGGTTGAGGATCTGCTCGTCGGCCTGGATCCAGTCGCTGGAGATCTTCCACTGCTTGCCGTCCCAGGTCTCGATGCGTGCCCAGTACGAGCCCATGTGGTCCTTGCACGAAGTGGACAGCGGCCGCAGCACGCCGCCAAAGCCCAGCGCATCCAGCTTGGCCTGCGTGAGGTTGAGGTTTTCCAGGCCCCAGCGCACCTGGTCGCCGTTCATCACCTTGCCCTTGCCGAAGCGCTCCTGCGCGGCGCGGATGCCTTCGACCACCACCATCGAGCTCATGGCACCGCGCAGCCACAGCACGTCGCCCACCTCGTCCTTGCTGGCCGCCGTGCCCTTGCCCTTGGCATAGAGCTTTTCAACGGCCTCCTTGGCCACCTTGGCGTTGTGGTCGGCGCTGTTTTGCAGCGCCACCGCGTTGTAGCCCTTGGCCGCCTCGCCGACGTCGCGCGTGTCGGGCTCGGCGCCGGCCCACCAGCTGCCATACATCTTGTCGCGCGGGTAGCCGGTGGCCTGCGCTTCCTTGAGGGCGGTGGAGTTCATCACGCCAAAGCCCCACAAGATGACGTAGTCGGGCCGGTCCTTGCGCACCTGCAGCCAGGTCGCCTTCTGCTCCACGCCGGGCGCGGCCACGGGCAGCAACTGCAAGTCGAAGCCCTGCATCTTGGCGCGCTCTTGCAGCAGCGGGATGGGCTCCTTGCCGTAGGGGCTGTCGTGGTAGATCAGCGCGATCTTCTTGCCCTTGAGCTTGTCCAGCCCGCCCTCGCGCTTGCCGATGGCCTGGACGATGGCATCGGCGCCCACCCAGTAGTTGCCGGCCAGCGGGAAGTTCCACTTGAAAATCAGCCCGTCGGCGCTTTCGCTGCGCCCGTAGCCCAGCGTGACCAGCGAGATCTTGTCGGTGGGGGCCTTCTCGGTCAGCGCGAAGGTGGCGCCGGTGGACCACGGCTGCACCACGGTGGCGCCGCCGTTCTTGTTCTTCAGGCGCTCGTAGCACTCCACGCTGCGGGCGGTGTCGTACTGGGTCTCGCACTCCTCGATCAAGAGCTTGACGCCGTTGATGCCGCCGCGCTCGTTGACCAGCTTGAGGTAGTCCACGATGCCGTCGGCGATCGGCACGCCGTTGGGCGCGTAGGGCCCGGTGCGGTAGGACAGCACCGGCATGTACTGCTGGGCCTGCGCCCACGCGCCGGTTGCAGTCAGTGCGCCGCCGGCAGCCACCACGGCGCAGGCCAAAGCCAGATTCAGTCGTTTCATGCTTGTCTCCTTGGTTGGTTCACGTGAAAAATCAATGGGGGAAAGGCCAGAGCCTCAATTTCTGCTTGCCGGTGGACCACAGCTTGGCCAGACCGTGCGGCTCGACGATGAGGAACCAGACGATCAGCGCGCCAAAGATCATCAGTTCGGCGTGCGAGGCGGCGGTGGTGGTGATCTGGTGGCCGAACAGGCCGGCGATGCGCGGCAGCCCCTGGTTGAGCGCAATGGGCAGCACGACGATGAAGGCGGCGCCAAAAAATGCGCCCATGATCGAGCCCAGCCCGCCGATGATGACCATGAACAGCAGCTTGAGCGAGATGTCCAGCGAGAAGGCGCTGGGCTCCCACGCGCCCAGGTAGAAGAAGCCCCACAGCGCGCCGGCCAGGCCGATGATGAAGCTGCTGACGGCAAAGGCGCTGAGCTTGGCGTACATCGGGCGGATGCCGATCACGGCGGCGGCCACGTCCATGTCGCGAATGGCCATCCACTCGCGCCCGATCGCGCCGCGCACCAGGTTCTTGGCCGCCAGCGCCACCAGCGCCAGCACCACCAGGCAGAACAGATACTTGGCCACGTCGCTCTCCAGCGACAGGCCGAACAGGGTGAGGTCGGGCACCGCCACCGAGCCCGAGGCGTTGTCCAGCGTGAACCACTTGATGCGCAGAAACATCCAGTCGGCAAAGAACTGCGCCGCCAGCGTGGCCACCGCCAGGTACAGGCCCTTGACGCGCAGGCTGGGCAGCCCGAACAGGATGCCGAACAGCATGGCGCACACGCCGCCCAGGATCAGCGCCACCACCAGCGGCACGCCGGGCACGCGCATGATGATGTTGTAAGCGCCGTAGGCGCCCACCGCCATGAAGGCGCCCGAGCCCAGCGAGATCTGCCCGCAGTAGCCGATGAGGATGTTCACCCCCAGCGCGGCCAGCGACATGATGACGAAGGGGATCAGGATGGCCGAGAACAGGTAGCTGCTGGCCGTCAGCGGCACCACCACGAAAGCCACGACCAGCAGCAGGGCGATGGCCACGCGATCCTGGCGGATCGGGAAGATCTGCTGGTCAGCGCGGTAGCTGGTCTTGAACTGGCCGTTTTCGCGGTAGAACATGGCGTTTTTTAATCAAATGGGCCAGATGCCGGCGTGAACAAATCGCTTGCAGCTATTGAATTGATAGTTAAACACGATCAATTATTTTTTCGCCAAACAGGCCCTGCGGCCGCACCAGCAGCACCACCAGCGCCAGCACGTAGGCAAACCAGATTTCGATGCCGCCGCCGACAAAGGGGCCCAGATAGACCTCGGACAACTTCTCGCCCACGCCGATGATGAGACCGCCCAGAATGGCGCCCGGCACCGACGTGAGCCCACCCAGGATGACCACCGGCAGCGCGCGCAGCGCCAGCGTGGCCAGCGAGAACTGCACGCCCAGCTTGCTGCCCCACACCATGCCGGCCACCAGCGCGGCCACGCCGGCCACGCACCACACGATGACCCAGATGCGCGCCAGCGGAATGCCCACCGACTGCGCGGCCTGGTGGTCGTCGGCCACGGCGCGCAGCGCGCGGCCGGTGGTGGTCTTTTGAAAGAACAGCGCCAGCACCACCACCAGCGCGGCGGCGATGCCGGCGGAGATCAGATCGTCGGGGTTGATCAGCACCCCGCCCTCGAACAGCTTGTCCAGCACGAAGATCGGGTCCTTGGGCATGCCGATGTCGATCTTGTAGATGTCGCTGCCAAACAGCGACTGACCCACGCCCTCCAGAAAATAGGCGATGCCCAGCGTGGCCATCAGCAACGTGGTCTCGGCCTGGTTGACCAGGTGGCGCAGCACCAGGCGCTCGATCAGCCAGGCGACGGCAAACATGATCAGCGCCGCGCCGATGAAGGCCAGCACGTTGGCCACGATCTTGTTGTCCAGGCCGGTCCACAGCGGAATCCACTCGGACAGCCGCGCCATCGCCAGCGCCGCGAACAGCACCATCACGCCCTGCGCGAAGTTGAACACGCTGGAGGCCTTGAAGATCAGCACGAAGCCCAGCGCCACCAGCGCGTAGAGCATGCCGGTCATCAGGCCGCCGATGAAGGTTTCGAGGAAAAATCCCATGCCCTGCCCTCAGTGCCCCGCGCCCAGATAGGCGCGGATCACGTCTTCGTTGTTGCGCACCTCGTCCGGCGTCCCATCGCCGATCTTCTTGCCGTAGTCCAGCACCACCACGCGGTCGCTGATGTCCATCACCACGCCCATGTCGTGCTCGATCAGCACGATCGTCGTCCCGAACTCGTCGTTGACGTCCAGGATGAAGCGGCTCATGTCCTGCTTCTCCTCGACGTTCATGCCGGCCATGGGTTCATCCAGCAGCAGCACCTGCGGCTCCATGGCCAGGGCGCGGCCCAGGTCCACGCGCTTTTGCAGGCCGTAGGGCAACTGGCCCACGGGGGTTTTGCGGTGCGCCTGGATTTCGAGGAAGTCGATGATGTGCTCGACGAACTCGCGGTGCGCGATCTCCTCGCGTTCGGCCGGGCCGATGCGCAGCGCCTGCTGGAAGATGTTGCTCCTGATCTTGAGGTTGCGCCCGGACATGATGTTGTCCAGCACGCTCATGCCCTTGAACAGCGCCAGGTTCTGGAAGGTGCGCGCCACGCCCATCTCGGCCACCTGGCGCGAGTTCATGTGGCTGAAGGTGCGGCCGCGAAAGGTGATCGAGCCTTCGCTGGGCGTGTACACGCCGTTGATGCAGTTGAGCATCGACGACTTGCCCGCGCCATTGGGGCCGATGATGGCGCGGATTTCGTGCTCGCGCACGTTGAAGCTGATGTCGGTGAGTGCCTTCACGCCGCCAAAGCGCAGGCTGATGTTCTTCACGTCGAGGATGACCTCGCCGATTTTTCGGGCATCATTCGGCGCCGCAGCGCCCGCCAGTCCTGCGACGGCAGCTGCGGTTTCAGGAGCAATCACGGCGTCGTTCATGCCGCCTTCCTGACCGCCGCAAAGCGCTTGGCGTCCAGCATCCTGAGCGTGGCCGACACCGCGCCGGCGCGCCCGTCCTCGAACTTGACCGCGGTCTCGATGAACTGCTCGGCGCGACCAGCGTACAGCGCGTCGATCAGCACGGCGTATTTCTCGGCCACGAAGCCACGGCGCACCTTGCGCGTGCGCGTGAGCTCGTCGTCGTCCGGGTCCAGCTCCTTGTGCAGCACCAGAAAGCGCGCGATCTGGGTGTCCTGCATGCCCTCCTCGCCCGCCAGCTCGGCGTTCACCTTCTCGACGCACTCCTGCATCATGGTCAGCACGTCGGGTTTGCCGGCCAGATCGACGTAGCCCGCATAGGGCAGGCCCTTGCGCTCGGCCCAGTTGCCGACGGCGTCGAAGTCGATGTTCAGAAACGCGCAGACCCGATCGCGCCCGTCGCCAAAGCACACCGCCTCCTTGATCTGCGGGAAGAACTTGAGCTTGTTCTCGATGTAGTTGGGCGCGAACATGGCGCCGCCGGTGAGCCGGCCCACATCCTTGGCGCGATCGATGATGCGCAGGTGCCCGTCGGCGTCGATCACGCCGGCGTCGCCGGTGTGAAAAAAGCCCTCGGCATCCAGCACCTCGGCGGTGGCCTCGGGGCGCTTGTAGTACTCGGTCAGCAGCGAGTGGCTGCGCACCAGCACCTCGCCGCCATCGGCAATCTTGAGCTCCACGCCGGGCGCAGCCTGGCCCACGGTGTCGAGCTTGACCTGACCATCCTTTTGCAGGCACACGTAGGCGCAGGTCTCGGTCTGGCCATACAGCTGCTTGAGGTTGACGCCGATGGAGCGGAAGAACCGGAACAGGTCGGGCCCGATCGCCGCGCCGGCGGTGTAAGCCACGCGAATGCGCGACAGCCCCATGGCATTCTTCAGCGGCCCGTACACCAGCAGATTGCCCAGGCCGTACGACAGGCGATCACCCAGGGCCACCGGCTTGCCCACCAGGACGTCGGCGCCGACGCGGCGGGCCACCTCCATGAACTTGCGGTGCATCCACTGCTTGATGGGCGCGGCGTCTTCCATGCGGATGGACACCGAGGTCAGCATGCCCTCGAACACGCGCGGCGGCGCGAAGTAATAGGTGGGGCCGATCTCGCGCATGTCGATGGCCACGGTCTCGGCACTTTCGGGGCAATTGATGGTGAAGCCCGCCACCAGCCACTGCGCCACCGAAAACAGAAAGTCGCCCGCCCAGGCTGGCGGCAGGTAGGACAGCACGTTGTCCGCGCCGCTGAGCTTGTCGACGGCCACCCCGCCCTCGGCCGCGGCAATGTAGGCCTGGTGCGTCTGGCACACGCCCTTGGGCCGGCTGGTGGTGCCCGAGGTGTAGAGGATGATGGCCGTGTCCCCGGGCTTGACGCGCGCGATCTGCTGCTCGAAGTAGTCCGGATGCTGCTGTTCGAACTGGCGGCCCAGCGCCATCAGGTCCTGCACGCTGATCAGGCCGGCGTCGCGGTAGTTGCGCAGGCCGCGCGGATCGTCGTAGATGATGTGGGCCAGGCCCGGCACGGCGGCATCGCCCTCGCCGGCGCGCAGCTCCAGCAGCTTGTCCACCTGCTCCTGGTCCTCGGCAAAGGCAAAGTGCGCCTCGGTTTCGCGCAGCACGAAGGCCATCTCGGCGGCCACCGCGTCCTGGTACATGGGCACCGGCACGCCACCCAGCGACTGCACCGAAACGAACATCAGATAAAGCAGCGGCCGGTTGTCGCCGACCACCGCCAGGTTCTGCCCCGCCCCAAAGCCCAAGGACGCCAGGCCCAGCGCCATGTGGCGCGTGTCGTCCAGCGCGCGCTGCCAGCTCCAGGTCTGCCAGATGCCGAACTCTTTCTCGCGCAGCGCCGGCGCCTGCGGGCGCTGGCGGGCGTGTTGCTGCAACAACTGGGGAAAGGTCGCCGTCATGGGCGGGGGTCTCCTTGCACGGGGGGCCCGGGCGCACGGCCAAGGCTCGAACTTGATGCGAATCGTAAATCGATGCTTTGACGTCTTGTTGTCGTTTGGACGACAATTGATGCCCAATTCGATCAGGTTTTTCCCGAACATGAATGCCGGATCCTCCCTGCATGAGCGGCGTCGCCTGCTCACCGAAAGCGAGTTGCAGGCCGTCCCCTGGCTGGCGCACCTGCTGCCCGACGAACGCGACCGCATCGTGCCCGAGCTGCGCGTGAGCGAGGCCGCGCCGGGCGACCTGGTGTGCCGCATCGGACGGCCCGTGACCTACTGGTTCGGCATCATCGATGGCCTGCTGAAAATGAATACCGTGACCGACGACGGCCGCGCCATCACTTACTCGGGCCTGGCAGCGGGCGGCTGGTTCGGCGAAGGCACGGTGCTCAAGCGCGAAAGCTACCGCTACAACATCCAGGCGCTGCGCAAGAGCCGCGTGGCCGGCCTGCCGGTGGACACCTTTCACTGGCTGCTGGACCACTCCATCGGCTTCAACCGCTTCGTGATGAACCAGCTCAACGAGCGGCTGGGCCAGTTCATCGTCGCGCTGGAAGTGGGCCGCGCCGCCAGCCCGGAGCAGCGCGTGGCGCGCAACCTGGCGGCGCTGGTCAACCCGGTGCTGTTTCCGGGCGTGGGCGAGGTGCTGCGCATCACCCAGCAGGAGCTGGCCTACCTGGTCGGCCTGTCGCGCCAGCGCGTGAACGAGGCGCTGGCCGCGCTGCAGGCGCGCGGCGTGCTGCGCATCGAATACGGCGGGCTGCGCATCGTGCAGGCGCAGGCGCTGCGCCGCGCGGACTTTTGACGGCGCACATCCTTCAGTCAAGAATAAAATCAGGCTCTGGCGCTTGAGTCATCGGCGCAAGCAGCTATCAATACAGAAGCATCGTCATGCCCGACTCCCCTGCACCCGCGCCGCGCTGGCGCCGCGCCCCCGCGCCCGCCGCGGGCAAGCCGACGCCTGCGGACGGCGCATCGCCGGTGCGCCTGAACAAGCGCCTGGCCGACATGGGACTGTGCTCGCGCCGCGAGGCCGACGAGTGGATCGAGCGCGGCTGGGTGCGCGTGAACGGCCAGGTGGCGCCGATGGGCCTGAAGGTGCTGGCGGCCGACCACGTCACGGTCGATCGCCAGGCCGATGCCGCGCAGGCGCAGCGCGTCACCATCCTGCTGCACAA
>Ga0208826_1001960_pt1 | contig 16098 bp, 18 predicted proteins | sample AD_UKC115_MetaG_FD_184451 | JGI IMG/M metagenome (GOLD analysis project Ga0208826, IMG submission 184451) | Active sludge microbial communities of municipal wastewater-treating anaerobic digesters from Hong Kong - AD_UKC115_MetaG (SPAdes)... | ecosystem: Engineered > Bioreactor > Anaerobic >...
CTTTACGGCGTGGATATATAAATAAAAATGCAAGAACGCCAAAAATTGTGGCATGTACTATTTTATCGCAATAATATTTTTCAAACCAAGTTATGGTTGGCAATTCATTTCCGGGAGTAAACAATAAAAGTAAAGTAATAACAAACCAAATTTGCCCCCAGCGTAAATCTTTTTTCAAAAACACCATATAACCAAATATTAATTATATACCAAATATAAGTGAGTATAATAAAAAAAGAAATAACCCTTTTGTTTATTGAATAAAACTGAAAAAATTCAGCACATTTTAATTTTTATTGTTTATAAAAACAAATGGCTTTACCCTTTTTAAGTAAATTAATTCTTGAAAATAATAAATGTTTGTAGAAATTTTTCTGCGGTTAACATCAATAATTTCATTAGCAATACAAAAGTTTTTAAAACTTTCAACATCGTGCAGCAATAAATTTAAACACTTAACTTCTTGTTCAAATGCAACTTTGTTTAACTCAACGCTTTTTGCTAATACAAGAAGATCTCTGCTTCCTTGTTTCATAAGTTACTGAAATTGGGGGTATAATATATTTAAGCTTAAACAGCTTTTTGAACAGGGCACATACAGTGCTTTTTATATTTACTCTTAAAAATGCCACACGAAGAAAATGCCAAAATCAATAAACTTAAAACAAAAATAAAAAGCATTCTATCTATCCTGTATTTTAAAAACATGAACTAAATTAATATTTTAATTTGTAATCTTTACACACATTTTTCTTTTTCGGTGAAATTAGCTTTTAAAACGATATTAATAGCCCCGTTAGATTGGGGTTTGGGACATGCAACCCGTTGTATCCCTATTATTCGCAGCTTGCAACAAGCAAAATGCAATGTTATTGTTGCCGTAAATAACAAGCAAAAAAGTTTATTACAAAGAGAATTTACGGACATACTGTTTATTGATTTGTTTGGTTATAATATTCATTATACAAAAAATAAAAGCACTTTACCTTTTGCATTAATAGGACAAATGTTTAAAATTTTTAATTGCATTAATCGGGAAAAAAAATGGTTAGAAAATATTATTACTGAATTGAAAATTGATGTTGTTATAAGCGATAATCGGTTTGGATTATTTACCAAAAAAATTCCCTGTGTTTTTATAACGCATCAATTACAAATTGAAGCCTCATATAATTGGTTAAAAAAAGTTATTCAAAAAATAAATTACAAATACATTAATTGTTTTACAACATGTTGGGTGCCAGATTTTGAAGGAGAAAATAATATTGCCGGAATACTATCTCACCCAAACACAATGCCTTCTATTCCCATACAATATATTGGTGTTTTATCAAGGTTTAATGAACCAAAAAACCAAACAACTTTTATTTACGATTGTTGTTTTTTATTATCGGGTCCAGAGCCACAAAGAACTTTGTTGGAACAAAAAATTATTCAACAACAAAATACTATAAAACACTTAAAATGTTGTTTAATAAGAGGGTTGCCTGAAACAAGCACAACCTTATCTTCTTCCAATAATTTAATTATAAAAAATCATTTACCAGAAAAAGAGTTAGAGCAAATAATTTTGCAAAGTGAGTTTGTTATAGCAAGAAGTGGTTATACAACGGTTATGGAACTTGTTTCATTACAAAAAAAATCAATTTTAATTGCAACACCTGGACAAACAGAGCAAGAATATTTAGCAAAAAAATTAATGAAACAAAATTGGTGTTATGCAGTAAAGCAAAACAATTTTTTTATTGAAGAAATTTATTTGAAAGCAAAACAATTTAACTATCAATTACCAAAAATTGTTGATACTAATTTAGCAATAGAAAATCTTTTAGAATCCTTATTACATGGGCAGTAAAGCAAAAGCTCATATAGCAATTTTAATTGCCAATTTTTTCTTTGGTAGTTGCATTGTTGCGGTAAAACATTTAACGCAAGTTGTAATGCAACCATTAGCATTAAATTTTTTACGCTTAAGTTGTGCATTAATTTTATTTTGGTTAATGTTTTTAATAAAACCAACTAACGCTTCTATAAAAAAGAAACATGTTTTTTTATTTTTTCTTTGTGGTTTAACGGGCGTTGCCATTAATCAGGTATTTTTTATTAAAGGAGCTTCATTAACAAGCCCTGTACACACTTCATTACTTGCATTAGTTACACCTATTGTTTTAACCATTATTGCAGTTTTATTTTTAGGTGAAAAATTATTGTGGAATATATTAATTGGTTTGTTATTAGGAATTAGTGGAGCCGTTATTTTAATATTATTAAAGAATAATGATAGTAGTAAAGACAGCAATATGTTGGGAGATTTTTATGTAATATTAAATGCTACTTCGTATGCAATATATTTAGCAATTGTAAAACCGTTAATGGATAATTATAAACCCATACATGTAATAAGATGGGTGTTTTTATTTGCATCAATAATTGTGTTGCCTATTGCATGGGACGATTTTACAGAAATAAAATGGCAATTATTTAATTGGACACATTGGCTATCGTTAATTGTAGTTGTGTTAGGTGCTACATTTATTGCCTATTTATTTATTGTTTACGGAATTGCAACTTTAGGTGCATCGGTAGTTGGAGCTTATGTTTACACGCAACCGGTTTTTGCAACCATTACTGCTATTATTTTATATAACGAAAAATTATCAACCGTAAAATTAATTGCAGCCATTTTTATTTTTGGCGGCGTTTATTTGGTGAATTATAAAAAGAAATTATCTGCACCAGAAGCAATGGAGTGTGTAGATTAATAATTTTTAGGATAATCAAAAAACGAAAATATTTTTTTTGCCGAAGAAAAATCTTTCCAACTTTCACATGCTGCTTTTACTGCAAACACGCCACAGGCAGGCATTTCATCAATTTGTGTTTCGGTTAATTCATTTACAAAATAAGTAATACCCGGATTGTGAGAAAATAAAGCAATATTATTAAACTCATTACTTACATCAGCAATAACATTATAAAATGTTTCTACCGAAGCATTGTATAATTCTTTTACTTGAATAATTTTTTCTTCATCAACTTTATAAGCTTTTGCAAAATACGTTGCAGTTGTTATGGCTCTTTTTGCAGGGCTTGAAATAAATGCATCTATAACAATATTTTTATCTGTTAATTTTTTTGCCATCGTTAAGGCATCTTTATTTCCTCTTTCGGTTAATGGCCTATCAAAATCTGAAAGTGTATGCAAATCCCAAGAGCTTTTTGCGTGGCGTATAATAATTACAGATTTCATTCTTGCATAAATTTAATATCCTCTTACATTTTTTCCTTCCATAAAATTTAAGAATGCTTTATTGCAAACTTTGTTTCCGCCGGGTGTTGGGTAATTTCCTGTAAAATACCAATCGCCTGTATTGGTTGGGCAGCTTTCATGTAAGTCTTCAATGGTTTGATAAATTACTTCAACCGGAATATTTATTTCTGAAGGTGTAATTAATGTTGCAATTTTTAAAGAAATTTCTTCGGCTGTAAATGGTTTATAAATTTGTTTTACTACGTTTTCTGTATGTAATTGATTGTCTCTTTGCAGTTGCTTTATTTTTTCTAAGGTTTCGGTTAAAATATTTTCTAATCCTTTTTCTTTTAATAAAGCAATAGCTGCCCTAAACGCAATAAAATCGCCCATTTTACTCATATCAATACCATAACAATCGGGGTAACGAATTTGTGGTGCAGACGAAATAACAATTATTTTTTTAGGTTGTAAACGTGCCAACATTCTTACAATACTTTCTTTTAAAGTAGTGCCTCTAACAATGCTATCATCTATAACTACTAAAGTATCTTCATTCTTTTTTACGGTGCCGTATGTTATATCATAAACGTGTTGTACCATTTCATTACGGCTACTATCTTCTGTTATAAAAGTTCTAAGTTTTACATCTTTAATAGCAATTTTTTCTTGACGAATTTTTCTATTAATCATCTCCTCTACCTTATCGGGCGTTACATTTCCATTCCAACTTAAAATACGTTCAATTTTTATTTTATTTAAATATTCTTCCATACCTTTTACCAAACCATAAAAAGCAATTTCTGCCGTATTAGGTATGTAAGAAAAAATAGTATTTTTTAAATTATAATTTATACGTTCTAAAACTGTTTTACTTAAATGATGCCCCAATGCAATTCTTTCTCTGTAAATTTTTTCATCACTTCCTCTTGAAAAATAAATTCTTTCAAAAGAACAAGCTCTTCTTTCTTGTGGTTCTATTACTTGTTGTATGGTGTAATTTCCTTTTGCATCTACTATTAAAGCCTTGCCTGGCAACAGTTCTAACACTTCGTTTTCTGCAACATTAAAAGTTGTTCTTATAGCAGCACGCTCACTTGCGGCAACAATAACTTCATTGTTTATATAATAATATGCGGGGCGAATGCCATGTGCATCTCTCATTACAAAACTAAAACCATTGCCCATTAATCCGCCAACGGTAAAACCTCCATCAAATAATTGTGTAGCTTTTTTTAATACACCACCAACATCTGGGTGATTAGGATTTTTATCATCTTCTTTTAATAAAAAATGATGAATAGTTTCCATCATTGCAGCAAGATCACTTTGCTTTTGAAAATCTCCTGGATTGATATTTAATAAATCATACAACTCATCTGTATTTACTAAATTAAAATTTCCGGCTAATGCTAAATTTTTTGATGGTTGTATATTTCTTTTTATAAATGGATGACAAAATTCAACATTATTTTTTCCTTGTGTTCCGTATCGTAAATGCCCCAACAACAATTCTCCTAACATAGGTAAATGCCCTTTCATTAAATTAGGAAATTGTTTAATATCTGATTGATATTTTTCTAACTCTTTTACTTCTTCTCCAATTTTAAAAAAAATATCGGCAATAGATTGTGGTTGATTGCTACGAATGCGATGCAAAAACGGATAACCTGCTTCAACATTTAATTTAACCGCGGCAACACCAGCCCCATCTTGCCCGCGATTATGTTGTTTTTCCATTAACAGATATAATTTGTTTAAGCCATACATTACTGTGCCGTATTGTTGCAAGTAATAAGAGAAGGGTTTTCGTAAACGAATAAAGGCTAAGCCACATTCATGTTTTATTGCGTCGCTCATAATAATGCTAAAAAAGAAAAGGCGAAGTTAATGCTTCGCCTTTGTATGAAATATTAATTCTGTTTTTGTTGTACCGATTCTGCCAACCATAAAAATTCTTTTATAAAAATATCTATGGGTTTCTGAAAATTTTCGTCTAACAAATTTCCTTCTGTATCAAATTTTTTATCAACCTGCGGTGTAATTAATAAATTGGGCGATGCTATACCAAATAATGCAGGCACTAATAATAATAATTGTTGGCTGCTTCTTGCCCCGCCTAATGCACCGGTTGATGCAGTTGCTAAACCAAAAACTTTTCTTGCTTGTTTTGGAAAATGATCTAACAAGTTTTGTAAAGCAGATGAATAGCTTCCGTTATACTCTGGTGTTACAATTACAAACGCATTTGCAGCAAACATGCGTTGTGCTAAAGGTTTAAATTTTTCAGGCGTTTCACTAACACTTTTATATACAGTTTGTAAAAAGCCTAAATCATAATCTCTAACATCAATTAAACCAATATTATGCGTAGATTTTTTTTGTAATTCTTTTTGTAAAAATAAAGCCAATCTACTTGTAATGCTTTCCTGCCTTGGACCTCCGCTTATAACTTCTATATTCATATTAACAGTTTAATTATACTTTGTTTGCAAAGCGTATTATGCTTGCTTTACAAATTGTACATTAAAATTTAGCTTAATATCTTCGCTTACCAATACGCCACCGGCTTCTAAAGCTGCATTCCATGTTAAACCAAAGTCTGTTCTGTTAATTTTTCCTGTTGCTTCAAAACCTGCTTTTATTTGCCCCCATGGGTCTTTAGCTAATCCTAAAAATTCTACCTTTAATGTTACTGGTTTGGTAACATCTTTAATGGTTAAGTTTCCGGTTAAAGTATAATCATCATCGCTAACTTTTTTAAATTCGGTTGAAGCGAATTTTAAAGTTGGAAATTTTTCTGATGCAAAAAAATCATCACTTTTTAAGTGTTCGTCTCTTTGTGTGTTGTTGGTGCTAACGCTTGCTGTATCTGCTTCAAAAGAAATTTTAGCATCTGTAAAATCGTCTTTTTCAGATTCCATAGTTGCGTCAAATTTTGTAAAGCTTCCGGTTACATTTGTAATCATTAAATGTTTTGCTTTAAAAGTAATTTCGCTGTGTGTTGCGTCAATTTTGTAGGTGTTCATTGTTTTATATTTAAAATTTTTATAAATAATTATTTATATAGTTGCAGGTGTTTCTTCAATTAATACGCCCATTTTACCCATTTGATAATCTTTAAAAGCCTGCATTATTTCTGTTTGCGTATTCATTACAAAAGGGCCGTGTGTTGCAATGGGTTCGTTAATAGGCTCTCCGCTTCCAACAAAAAATAATGTGTTGGTATTGGCATTAACTGTAAAAGTTTCTCCGTCATTATTAAAAACAGCTAACTGTTTATTGTTTACTATTTCTTTTTCGTTTATAACAATTTCTCCTTCTAAAACATATAACAATGTATTATAATGTTTAGGAAAAGAAAAAGTGAAAGAGCCACCTTTTTTCATTTCTCCCATTAATGTTGTTACGGGTGTAAATGTTGGAATGATGCCTTTTACGCCATTTAATTCTCCTGCAGGAATAAGAATAGTTGTTAATTTATCTTCTGTAACAATTGTTGGTGTTTCATTTTTAGTTGCAGGGTAATATTTAGGCTCATCCATTTTATGTGCAGCGGGTGTGTTTACCCAAACCTGCAACAGCTCTTGCTCTTCGCCATGTTCAAAAATATTTGCAGGCATTCTTTCGCTGTGTATAATGCCCATTCCGGCACTCGTCCATTGTGTGCCGCCTTCATTTACAACATGGTTATTGCCTCTGCTATCTTGATGATGAATTCCGCCTTTATAAATAAAACTGATTGGAGAAAAACCACGATGCGGATGCGGGCCAACGCCTTGTAAATGTGTTGGAATATTTCTATCGGCAATGGTTTTACCATGATGGAATACTAAAAACGGATTTAAAAATTCATTATTAAACGGTAATAATTCTTGCACATGCATGCTGCCGACATTTATGGTTCTTCCTTTTATAATTTGTTTTATTGTTTTCATATTAGCTCCTTTTTTATTTTATTGCATGTATATACATGTATTTTATTAAAAAAATTATTTCTCTTTTTCGCGTATTTTTTCAAGTAAATTATTTAAAGCAGCGGCATCTTTATTGTTTAAAGAAACTGTTGCTTCGTATATTTCGTCAATTTTGTTGGTAGAAGATTCTAAATACACTTAGCCCTGCTTGCGTTAAAGCCATAACCGTTTGTCTGCCATCATGCTCACCCTGTGTGCGTTTTACCAATTTTTTTACAACTAATCTGTCTATAATTCTTGGTACGTTTGAATTTTTTTCAATCATTCTTCCGGCAATATCTTTTACACACATTTGATTAGGATGCTTGCCTTTTAAAATTCTTAATACATTATACTGTTCGTGTGTTAAACCAAATTCTTTTAGTTCTTTACAACTTAGTGTTTTTAACCACCAAGCTGTGTATAAAATATTTAACCCTGCTTTTTGCACTTCGCTTTTAAATTTATTGCTTTGTATGGCGTTTTCTAATTTCACAATGCAAATATACATGTATATACATATAATTTCCAAATTTATTTTTCTTTTTTTTAAATAAGCCAATTCAATAGCTATTTATAATTATTGTGTGTTTACCTATTTTGCTTTTTAGATAGATATATTGAAGTAGTAAATTAGAGCTTACTTTTGCCGCAAAGTTTTATTTTATGAAAATGCGGAACGCTTATTATTTAATCTTAATTTTTTTCTATTTTTTATTTAACGCATGTTCTCCCAACAATGTAACCATTGATAATTCGTTACAAAAATATTTTGATGATAACCACGTAAACGGAACATTTGCTTTGTTTGATAACGGCTCTGGACAGTTTACGGTTTATAATTTATCTCGCTATAAAGATTCTGCTTTCTTACCTGCATCAACCTTTAAAATTGTAAACTCATTAATTGGTTTGCAAACAGGAAAAATTACGAATGAAAAAATGATAATTAAATGGGATGGTGTTAAACGCTGGAACGAAGCATGGAATAAAGATTTAACCATGGAAGAAGCTTTTAAATTATCTGCCGTTCCATATTACCAAGAAGTAGCAAGAAGAATAGGAAAAGATACCATGCAATTTTGGTTAGATAGTTTGCATTATGGCAATAAAAAAATTGGCGGAGCTATTGATACTTTTTGGTTAAACAATTCTTTAAAAGTAACGGCCGATGAACAATTGGGTTTGGTTAAACGTTTATATTTTGATCAATTGCCTTTTGATAAACGCAGCCAAGCCATTGTAAAAAAAATAATGTTGCAAGAAAATAATGCCAATTATAGTTTAAGTTACAAAACAGGTTTTGGTTATAAAGAAGATGGCAAATCATTAGCATGGATAGTGGGTTGGCTTGAAGAAAACAAACATCCATATTTTTTTGCATTAAATATAGAAGGAGCTCACGATGCAGATTTGGTAAAAATGCGAATGAATATTTTAAAAGACATTTTAAGCCAATTAGGTTTTTTACAAGGGAAGAGATAGAATCGTCTTAAGTTATTTTATTGCTTATTATATTACTAATCAACACCAAATAAACCACAATATTCGGCATCTTTATCTTTTGAATAAATTGCATATTCTCCTGGCATTAAATTCTCAACAGTAATTATATAAGAAGATAATCCGAATTTTTTTGTATTAAAAGGAACTGGAACTTCTTGTGGAAAACCAACTGTTGAAATTTCGTTTTCATCAATTTTTGATGTGTACTGAAAATATCGAACATCTTTTGTTGGGTCCCATTTTAATTTCAAAATAACAATATGCTTTGTTGGATCAAGATTATTATCGCGAACTTTAATAATAAACGATGCCTTCCCTTGACCTATAACACGAATCGGGGATTTAATCCCTTGAAATGTAAAATAAGTAAATGCCTTCCCTGAAGTTTTTTTGCTAAATATTGAAGTTATTATAGCTCCAGCATTTAACTTACTCGTTTTAACAGGTTCTTTCATTTCTACTTCGTGAGATTTTCCATTTGTAATTAAATTAATTCGACCGATAAAGTCAGGTTCAGATTGGCTAAACGAAAAGAAAGAAAATGAAAATAAGAAAAAAATTACAAGCAAGGTTTTACTAATAAAAACATTGTACTTCATAATATAAAATTTTCGCCTACTCTTTTAATATTCGGTTTTCGGCTAACCCGTTTTTTCTGATGGTATTGCAATATATAATATATTTTTCTTTATAGTCAAATTTGACTATAAAATATTTTACGCTCCGCTTCACTTTAGAAGTGTGAAATATTTAAGAGACGAAGCGGGTATAAAAAAGTTTGGCAAAAGAGTACGAGAACTTAGATTAGCAAAAAATCTAACTCAAGAAACTGTTGCTTGGGAGGCAGATATTGAGCCTATGCAACTAAGCAGAATTGAAAGAGGAGTTATTAATACAAGCCTCAGCCATATTTTAACAATAGCAAAAGTTTTAAAAGTATCTCCCGCAGAATTGTTTGATTAAGTTTTTTACTTCCTTTAAAATTAATTTTCTAAAAAATAATTTACATCAATTCTTTTTCAGCCAATTCAAATATTTTTTTCTGTTTCCAATTATACCAGGGGTCCGGTATTGTTTTTTTCATTAATGTATCAATACTTCTCATTCCAAATAAATTCCAAACACCATTTAGTTTTCCACCTAAAGAGTTTTGCATGGCACGCAAACTCATAGCAAAGCCGCTATCTAAATATTCCATGTGATGCCAATATCCGGCGGGCATAAATAAAGTATCGCCGTGTTCTAAAGTAACATCGTAACCTTCTGCATATTTTAATGCAGGGAATTTTTCGTAATCAACTTTGCTTTTTTCGGCGTCATAATAATTGCTAAAATCTACCATACTTAAAACTTCGTAAGGTTTTCTGTATATTTTATGTTGTTCTTCAAACGGAAATAATAATACTCTTTTTCTGCCAACAAATTGTGTGTGTAAAATGTGGCTTACATCAATATCAAAGTGCATGTGTGTAATGGCCCCTTCTCCGCCTGTAAACAACATGGGGTAACGTTTTACAAATCCGGTCATTAATTCATCGGGCCATGTAAAATCATTAATTAATTGTGGAGCATGATCAAAAATATTAAATAAAAAAATTCTCCATCCTGCAGGTCCGGCACTAATCATGTCAATATATTCTCCAAAAGTTTTGTAATCATCTGCCGTATTTATTGGCGTATAAGCATCGCTTTTTACGTTGTTGTACAATGCTACTTTTTTGTTTCCTACCAATTCTTTAAAAAAAGCCCAATTCCATTTGTTATAAGCAGGCCATTGTTTTGATAAATTTTTTATAATTACCGGAGTAGAAGTATTGTAATATTTAGTTTTAAAATCGCTTCCGTTAATATTTTCTACTATATCTATTGCTTTCAGTTTCATAGCAAAAATTTAGTTGCAAAAGTATGTTTATCAATTAAAAAAAATTACGTTAAAACTATTGAGAATGAATGAATAATGTAGTTTTTTTATAAACTATTCAACAAAAAATATTTTAGTAAATAACCAAAAATTAGCACAAACCCCTTACTTTTGCCGTCCTTTCACAAAATAGTGGCATGGTGGCCACTGTATAGTTGAAACAATATTGTTGGAGTTAGTAAAAAATTTTAAACATGAAACGTACATTTCAACCGCATAAACGTCGTCGTAAATCGGTACATGGTTTTCGTAAGCGTATGCAAACTGCCAATGGCCGTAAAGTATTAGCCAGCCGCAGAGCGAAAGGCCGTAAGAAACTAACTGTTTCTAGCGAGAAAGGATTAAAATAATCCATCGGCATCTTTAGGTGTTAGTATATTTGAAGTTCTGCTTTTATTAGCAGAACTTTTTTAGTTTATAATATGCCTGTTTCATTTTCATACAACAAACAAGAAAAACTAAAGAGTCGTAAACTGCTTGAACAAGTGTTTGCCGAAGGAAAATCTTTTAGTGTATTTCCGTTTAAAGTATTTTATATTTCTCCTGCTGTTGAGCTTGATTTTCCTATAAAAACCGGAGTGGGAACAAGTAGTAAAATTTTTAAAAAAGCAGTTGATAGAAATTATGTTAAAAGATTAATTCGCGAAGCATACAGATTAAATAAAACGCCTTTGCATAATTATATGCACGAACATAAAAAGCAACTTGCCGTTTTTATTTTATATGTTGGAAAAGAGTTGCCACAATTACCACAACTGCAAACTAAAATGCCATTACTAATTGATAAACTAATAAATACTTTGCATGAAAATTCTGTTGCAAATACTTAGTTATCCTTTTATATTGATTATAAAATTTTATCAATATGTAATATCTCCTGCATTGGGCCCAAAATGCAGATACACACCAACCTGCTCTCAATACGCAGTTGAAGCATTAAAAAAATACGGATTATTTAAAGGAAGTTGGTTGGCATTAAAACGAATTGCAAGTTGCCATCCGTGGGGCGGGCATGGCCACGATCCTGTACCATAAAATAAATGTTTAAAAATCAGAAATTTTAAATTACAACTTTTGCTTCTTTTATCTTCGCTGTATGCAGTTTAAAGATATAATTGGTTTAACTGAAACTAAGCAACAATTAATTGAAATGCTTGAACACAACAGGCTTTCTCATGCATTGTTGTTTTTAGGAAGTGAAGGAAGCGGTGCATTGCCTTTAGCTTTAGCATTTGCACAATTAATTGTAAGCCAACCACAACCTGCACCTGTTGTAGAAGATTTATTTGGTGGAATGACTGCATTAGAACCCACTCCTGCTTTTATTCATCCTAATGAAATACAAAACCACACTGCGTTTCAGCGTGCAGAACAATTAATACATCCCGATCTTCATTTTTCATATCCTGTTGTTTCAAAAAAAAATGGAGAAAAGCCAACCAGCAAAGATTTTATTTCTGAATGGAGAGATTTTATAAAAACTTTTCCTTACGGTAATGTATATGATTGGTTACAAATGATTGGTGCAGAAAATAAACAAGGCAATATTACTGCAGATGAGTGTAATGATATTTTAAGAAAACTTAGTTTAAAAAGTTTTGAAAGTGAATACAAAGTTTTATTGTTATGGATGCCCGAGTATTTAAAAAAAGAAGGAAATAAATTATTAAAATTAATTGAAGAACCACCGCCTAATACTGTTTTTATTTTAGTTGCAGAAAACGATGAACAAATTTTACCAACTATATTAAGTAGATGTCAATTAATTAAAATTCAAAAACCAACAGCAAAAGAAATTGAAGAAGCATTATTAATAAAAAATAATACCAATGCCGAAACTGCAACTCAAATTGCAGGTATTTGTGAAGGTAATTACAGAGAAGCTTTACAATTATTACAACACGCCGAAGAAGACTGGCAAAGCCTTTTACGCGATTGGTTAAAAGCAATTCTCAGAGAAGGGCCTGTTGCTCAAGTAAAGTTTTCAGAAGAAATAAGTAAAATGGGAAGAGAAAAACAAAAGCAACTACTTCGGTATTTTACTCATTTATTAGAACAAAGTATTCGTATAAGATTATTGGGTGCAGATAATATTATTTTAACAGAGAAAGAAAAAGATTTTGCTCAACGCTTAAATAAAATTGCAAATATTAGCCAACAAGAAAATATTATTGAAGAGTTAGATAAAGCAACTTATTATATTGAACGTAATGCCAACAGTAAAATTTTATTTCAGGCATTAAGCATTAAATTGTTTCATATTATACAAAACAAAACATTTATTGAAGTATAAAAAAACTCAAGCTTAATGCTTGAGTTTTTTATGTAATTTTTATTTATACAACGCGTTAAACAAAAGTTTAAATGTACCATAAGGTTGTGCTCTAAATGTTATTTCGGGGCCAAAAGCAAATAATTTTCCTTTTCCTACAAACGCCTCAAATGCAGCTATACCCCCGTTTAGATAAGATTGCCCCCAAGCCCAACCGCTTCTTAAATTTTGTGTTCCGGTAAACCATGCAATAGGTTTTATTGTGCCTTTAGTTTGTGCTTCGGGTAAAATATTAAACACAGGACTTGCTTCAAAATATACATCTGCTTTACTGTTCATGCCGTATGCTGCTTGTTGGGTTGAATCAACATTTACACTTAAAATACTTCCGGGAATATAAAATTTTTCATTTGGTAAATTTTTCTCAATTCCATTTACATTTTCTACCAAAGCATTATGCACAGGAAGTTTTAAATGATAAGCTAAAGCAGTGCTGCTACCAATGGTAATAATATTGCCACCATCTTCTAAAAACTTTTTTAATTGCGGAATAGATTTTTCTGCTGTTATTCTTCCTAATCTGTTTCTGTATTCTGCCGGAATAGAATCTGCATTAGGCTCGCCAAAACCTCTGTTAGCAGCATTTACAGAAGGTATGGCTCCGCCAACAAATACAATTACATCATACTTGTTTTTTAAATTTCCGGTATCAATATCTTTTGCATATACAATATCTGCAACAAAATGAAATTGTTCAAACAAATAACGCACCCAGCCACTTGGCATAGAACCTCCATAAACATCCCATAAAGCAATTTTTGCAGTTGAAATTTTTGTAATATTTAATGGTTTCTTTTCAAGAGCAATTGCAGTTATCCCGTTTTCATTAATTATTTTTTCAATATGTAATTTTGTTTTTGAAGATGAAGGAATATAAAATGAGCCTTTACTGAAATTATTATAAACCGAATCGTTGGTTCTATACACATCAATTCCTTCTTTCAATAAATCATTCACAGCTTTAAAAGAATTGTTGGTTGCAGCATTTAATAAATAACCTGCTGTTTTATTGGCAACAACAATATTGCTTTTTGTTGTTTGCAATTCTCCGTAAGCAATTTTTTCAAACGGGCCATCAAAAGCATTTAATATTCTATCAAACTGCACACCCATTTGGTAAGCCAACGTCCAACCGGCTGCATCATAAGGTGGAATGGGCGGCCCTCCGGGATATTGAAAATCATTTGGATGATCTTGTGGTTCAAACATATCTAAAATATGAGGACGAAATGCTTGATTAGTTTTTATAATATATGAACCCGCTGGATATTGTTTGTTATTTACCGTAAAATCTGCAGTAGCTTTTTGTACTTGCATACCACTGGTTATAAGTGTATTTATAAATTTAGTAGCTGTTGCAAAATCGGGTTGATTGATAGAAATAATATATCCGCGAGGATCTCTGTTATTAGCATTTTTTAAAACTGAATCATAAATTTTTAAAGAAATATTGTTGCCGCTTCTTCCATTTATAAAATTATTCTCTTCATTCAAATTATCATTTTTCTTACTATTTAATTGACTTGCCTGTTGAAGTTTTATAATTTCTGCTGAGCGTTTTGGAGATAGTGTCCATGTATCTTTTTCGCCACGTTCAATTGCATTTTTTCCCATTCTATAAATATTATAAAGCAATTCATCTCTATGTCTTGCAGCATACATTAACACACCATAGTTTAATGAAACAGAATAATCTATTGACTGTTTGAAATGCCATTTTTGTGGCAACACAGGAAAAGGAGTTGCACTGCTTGGAATTAATCTATCGGGTACAACAGGAATATTCATTGGTGTTGGGCTTCCAATAATTTCGGTAAGCAACCCAACCATATTATGAAAATAAGTTGATGTTCTTAAACCACCATTATACCAAGTTGAATATACCGAGCCTGCACGTTCGGTATAACCCGGTTTACCTTCTGCATTTAAACGATTTACCATTGCAGCACCAACAGCATCAAGTTCTGTCATTACCAACGGATCAAAATTATAATTGAAAGGATCTCTAAATGGTGGGCCTGCAACAACAGATCCTGCCGGCCCTGTTTGGTGATGATTGTACATAATTTGCGGCAACCATTCAATAAACAATTGCCTACCCATATTTTGAGTTTCTTTTAAATTAAACATATAAAAATCTCTGTTATTATCGTGCCCCGCATATTTTTCATATAAGGTTGGTAAAAACCTTGTAGTTCTTTTTTCTTTATTCTGTTCTCTCATATACCAATTGCTTACAAGCTCCTGCCCATCGGGGTTTGCATGAGTCATTAATATTATTACATTATCTAATATTTTATTTGTTTCTGCATCGGTACGTGTTATTAATTCATAAGCAGTTTGTATTAGTTGATGAGCACCCACCACTTCGGTTGCATGTAAGCCGCCATCTATCCATACAACTACTTTTCCTTCGTTTGCTAATGCGGTAGCTTGTTGGTTTGTTAAACCTTCGGCATGTGCTAATTGTTGTGCAATTGTTTTATATCTATCTAATTTTTTCAAATTTTCAGGAGAAGAAATAATCAACATCCATTGTGTTCTGCCTTCTTCGGTTTTACCAATATCAACCAATTTTATTTTGGGAGATGTTGCTGCCAATTTTTTAAAGTATGCTTCGGTTTGTGTGTAATTGGCAAGCATATAATCATCGCCAATATTAAAACCAAAATGTTCTTTAGGAGAAGGAATTGTTTGTGCCGAAACAGAAAGTGAAATAAAAAATGCAAACAATAACAATAAATTGTTTTTTCTCATAGCGTTTTGTTTATGTGTACAAGATATTAAAATATTTGTTGAAGATATTAAAATAAAAAGCCTCGCAAAATTTTGCGAAGCTTTTTAATGTTGTATAAAATGTAGGACGATTATCTTGTAGCTGGCATGTTTAAAGGTGTATCGCGTTTTAGCATTGCATCTCTGTTTGCCATTTCCCATGCAGTATAATAAATCATTTTAACGCGTTTTTCCATTAAAGGGAAATTAATTTTATCTACTGTATCTGTTGGTTGGTGGTAATCTGCCAACAACATTCCATCGTAGAAAAATAAAATAGGAACTCCTTTGCGTGCAAAATTAAAATGATCGCTTCTGTAATAAATTCTGTTTACATCTTTAGGGTCATCAAACTTAT
>Ga0208826_1001961_pt1 | contig 16093 bp, 16 predicted proteins | sample AD_UKC115_MetaG_FD_184451 | JGI IMG/M metagenome (GOLD analysis project Ga0208826, IMG submission 184451) | Active sludge microbial communities of municipal wastewater-treating anaerobic digesters from Hong Kong - AD_UKC115_MetaG (SPAdes)... | ecosystem: Engineered > Bioreactor > Anaerobic >...
TTTTCTGCCGCAGCGACTCGACCTGGATTCCATCGACTCATCCGCTTTCTGGAGTAGATCTTGAGCGACCTCGTACTTTGGCTCGACAACCTGCGTCTGACTGACCTGGGCAAGGTCGGTGGCAAGAATGCCTCGCTCGGCGAGATGATCGGCAATCTCGCCAAACTCGGCGTGTCGGTGCCAGGCGGGTTCGCGACGACGTCCGATGCGTTCAAGCAATTCATCGCGCAATCGGGATTGGCACAGCGCATCACCGACAAGCTCAAGACCTTGAACGTCGATGATGTCGACGCCTTGACGAAGGCTGGTGCCGAGATCCGCCAGTGGGTGATCGACACGCCACTGATTCCCGAATTCGATACTACCGTGCGCGCGGCCTACGCCAAGCTATGCAAGGACGCAGGCGCCGAGAATACCGCCGTGGCGGTGAGATCGTCGGCCACCGCCGAGGATCTTCCCGACGCATCCTTCGCCGGTCAGCAGGAAACCTTCCTCAACGTCACCGGTGCCGACGATGTCGTGCACAAAATCAAGGAAGTGTTCGCCTCGCTCTACAACGACCGTGCGATTGCCTATCGCGTGCACCACGGCTACGCGCACGAAGACGTGTTCCTCTCCGCTGGCGTGCAATTGATGGTGCGCTCGGACATCGGCGCGTCGGGCGTGCTGTTTACGCTCGATACCGAATCGGGATTTCGTGACGCGGTGTTCGTGACTTCGAGCTACGGCCTCGGCGAGATGGTCGTGCAGGGCGCGGTCAATCCCGATGAGTTCTACGTCTACAAACCGACGCTCAAGGCGGGCAAGCCCGCGATCCTGCGTCGTCAGATCGGCGCCAAGCAGCAACGCATGGTGTATTCGAGCAAGCCCGGCGAACGCGTGCGCATCGAAGAAGTCTCCGTCGCCGAGCGCGCAACGTTCAGCATCAGCGACGACGACGTGCACGAACTCGCGCGTCAGTCGCTCATCATCGAGCAGCACTACGGGCGGCCGATGGATGTCGAGTGGGCGAAAGACGGCAACACCGGCAAGGTCTACATCGTGCAAGCACGGCCGGAGACGGTGAAATCGCGCGCCCGCGCTACCCAAATCGAACGCTATCAACTACACGAACGCGGTGCCGTGCTCGCCGAAGGCCGCGCCATCGGCCAGAAAATCGGCGCGGGCAAGGCGCGCGTAATCCGCTCGCTCAAAGACATGGCGCGCGTCGAAGCGGGCGACGTGCTCGTCGCCGACATGACTGATCCCGATTGGGAACCAGTGATGAAGCGCGCCGCGGCCATCGTCACCAACCGCGGCGGGCGCACCTGCCATGCGGCGATCATCGCGCGCGAGTTGGGCGTGCCGGCCGTGGTCGGCACGGGCGATGCGCTCGACCGCATTCCCGATGGCGCCGAAGTTACCGTGTCCTGCGCCGAAGGCGATACCGGCACGATTTATCAAGGCTTGCTGAAGTTCGAGAAAGTCACCGCCGATCTCGAACACATGCCCCCTGCCCCGCTCAAGATCATGATGAACGTGGCCAATCCCGAGCGTGCGTTTGACTTCGCCATGCTGCCGAATGCCGGCGTCGGTCTCGCGCGCCTGGAAATGATCATCGCAAGCCACATCGGCGTGCATCCGAAAGCGCTGCTCGACTACGCCGCGCAAGATGCCGAAACCCAGCGCAAGATCGACGAGCGCATTGCCGGGTACGCAAGCCCGGTGGATTTCTACGTCGACCGTCTCGCCGAAGGCATCGCCACAATCACGGCGGCGTTTGCGCCGAATCCGGTCATCGTGCGCCTGTCCGATTTCAAATCGAACGAGTACGCCAACCTGATCGGCGGCAAGCGCTACGAGCCGCACGAAGAAAACCCGATGATCGGTTTTCGCGGTGCCAGCCGCTACATCGACCCGAGCTTCGAGGCAGCCTTCGCGCTCGAATGCCGCGCGATGAAAAAGGTGCGCGAAACGATGGGCCTCACCAATGCCTGGGTGATGATCCCGTTCGTGCGCACGCTCGAAGAAGGCCGCAAAGTCATCGACGTATTGAAAAAGCACGGCCTCGAACAAGGCCGGCACGATCTGAAAATCATCATGATGTGCGAAGTACCGTCGAATGCATTGCTCGCCGACGAGTTTCTCGACATTTTCGATGGCTTTTCGATCGGCTCGAACGATCTCACCCAGTTGACGCTCGGCCTTGATCGTGATTCCTCGATCGTCGCCAACCTGTTCGACGAGCGCAATCCGGCGGTAAAGAAAATGCTGTCCATGGCGATTTCCGCCGCGAAGAACAAAGGCAAATACGTCGGCATCTGCGGCCAAGGCCCGAGCGATCATCCAGATCTTGCGCAGTGGCTGCTCGACGAAGGCATCGAATCACTGTCGCTGAATCCTGATACCGTCGTCGACACGTGGTTAATGCTGGCAAAGAACAAATCCGTGCAGTGATATGAAATACCAGCGGTTTTGTTACCCACCGTTGAGTCTTGATTGACCCTACCCCAGTGCGAGCGTAGCGTGCGCCGGCCGACAATCCGTCGGGTAATGGGAGGTTCGTCATGAAACGCTTTTCGCTTTTGTGCTTCGCCCCGTTGCTCCTTGCGTTCTCGCCCTGCGTATTTGCGCAGGATGCCAAGCCGTACAAGGATGGCCCGGTCGTCGATGTCACCTTCATCAAAACCCGCCCCGGGCAGTTCGACAACTACATGAAGTTTTTGGATGGCCCCTACAAAAAACTCATGGAAGCGCAAAAGAAGGCGGGGCTGATACTCGGATACAAGGTGTTCACCTCGGAGCCACGCAGTCCGCACGATGCCGACGTTATCCTGTCCATTACCTTCGCCAACATGGCGGCACTCGATAAAACCGACGAAGCCGACGCGGTTAGCGCCAAGGTACTCGGTTCGAGTGACGATCAGAACAAGGCGACCATCGAGCGCGGCCCGATGCGCGATGTGCTGGGCAGCCAGCTAATGCGGGAAATGATTCTGAAGTAACCGTTGTCGTCAACTGGCTTGCGTGATGCACGTCGCGCGAGCCAGTTGAAACAAGCGCGGCTTGCCTGCCGCAGCCGGAAAAGCAAAAAAGTCTTTGCGCAAAAAATTTTTATCGCTAGAATACGCGGCTCCCTGATCGGCAGCGATGTCGATTCGGGAGTTGCCGTAAAGCGGCAGCATCGCGGAAATCCCTGGCCTTTTCCGCGAACCAATCTAGTGGGGCTATAGCTCAGCTGGGAGAGCGCCACAATGGCATTGTGGAGGTCATCGGTTCGATCCCGATTAGCTCCACCACTTGATTGGACAAAGGGTTTGCACGCAAACCCACGGTTTTCTCGGCGTCCCCATCGTCTAGAGGCCCAGGACATCGCCCTTTCACGGCGGTAACGGGGGTTCGAATCCCCCTGGGGACGCCAATTAAAACAAGAACTTAGCTAAAGTTCGAGACTTGGTAAAGACGGTTTCCCTAAGTTTTTCCCGAATATAAAGCGCACTCGTTTCCGGGTGCGCTTTTTTGTTTCATGCTGTCGGCATCCGCCCGGCTTGCAATGCGCTGATGCACCGGCGCGTCAGCCTCGACAAGCTGGATGCGGCGCGCAATGCGTGACTGTTCAAGCCGCAAGTTTGAGCTGGGGTTTCAGGCCGGCGCGCGCGGCAAGGCGCACGAGCAGATCGAGGCTGAACGATGTGATCTTGCCGCGCTTGATGTCCGAGACGCGCGCCTGGGTCACGCCGAGTACCTTCGCGGCCGCGGCTTGTGTGCCTGCCGTCTTCAGCCAGTGTTCGAGGCCGCGCAGCAATTCGGCGCGCATGTGCAGTTCCACGCCGCGCGCAGGCTCGAAGAATGCGGGATCGAGGAAAATGCTGCCCTTGGTGATGTGTCCGATGACGGGCTCTTTGTCTTTGGTCTTGCGCATGGCTTACCTCGGTATCAGTTTGTAGCGTTCCTGCGCCCTGCGAATGTCATGCAGGCTGGTGGCCTGCGTCTTTTTCTGAAAGACGTGCAACACATAGATGCTTTCCAGTCGTGTGGCGAGGTAGATCGCTCGAAACGCGCCCACGCCATCGCGAATGCGCAACTCGCACACGCCGAGGCCGAATATGGCATGGGCTTCAGTCCGAAGGGTCATCGCCGCACTGCACCTTATCCAACTGGTAACCGGCTTCGTCCTGCGCAGATTCCGGAAAGATATTCCAGTCCGCCTTGCTGCTACCCAGCCAGATCAATTTCTTCATTCGCTCCATTATGCAGAATTACGCATAAAAACGCACGGAGGCACGTCACTGCAGCCGGAAGTGGCGCGACGCATTCCACTGGTGCTCGTCGGAACATGCGCCGTACGGCTTTTCGCTCGCGCGACGACATCCATACAACCGCGAGTCGACGCTTGCTTATTTTGCTTGCGGGTCTTGCCTTCGCGCTTCATGCTATGCCACCCCTGCGGGCGTGGGGGAATTTCACCACGGACCCATCGCGCCCAGCCACAACCCAACTATTCCATGATCGAATTCGGACACGGCACTCACATCGGTTTGCGCCGCGAACATAACGAGGACACCTATTACGCCGATGCGGATATCGGCCTCTGGCTCGTCGCCGACGGCATGGGTGGGCACGCGAACGGCGAGATTGCGAGCGCCTTGGCGCGCGATGCGGTCGTGCGCGAAATCGGATCGGGCGGCAGCTTGGCGCAGGCCGTACAAAGCGCGGATGCGGATATCCTGCAATTGTCGGGGCGCCGTTCGGAGGCCTTGCCCATGGGGACGACCATCGTCGCACTGCATCTCCTCGGCACCGAGTACGAAGCCTGCTGGGTCGGCGATAGTCGCATTTACCTGTGGGACGATGGCCTCAAGCAGATTTCGCAAGATCATTCCTATGTGCAAGAACTGATCAAACAGGGTGCGATCACACAGGAACAAGCGCGTACGCATCCGCACCGCAACGTCGTCACGCAAGCGCTCGGCGTCACCGACCCGCAGAGTCTGCGTGTGGAGACGTTGCGCGGCAACCTGGTGCCAGGCATGCAGGTGCTGCTGTGTTCGGATGGATTGACCGAGGAGGTGGACGACAAGCAGATATCCGCCATTCTTTCTCGTCGGGATTTGTCGGCACAGGAATGCGTCGACCACTTGATTCTTGCCGCGCTCGATGGCGGCGGCTCGGATAACGTGACCGTGATCCTCGTGCGTCACTGCCGCAACTGATTTTTCTCAGTCGCCCAGCCAGCGGCAATTGCCCTTGCTGTTTTTTTGAATCGTTTCCAGCCTTGTCGCGTGCGTGGCCAGCTCGCCGACATCCGCGTGGCGGACGCGGATCGCCGCGTTCGCAGGGCCGGGCGCGGCAGCGGTCGCGGCCATGACCCCGACGGGTACGGGTTCGCCGTGCATCCCCAGCCCGAGGTCTCCCTGTCCTGCGGTCATCGCCAGATAAACGTCGGCAAGCAATTGGGCGTCGAGCAGCGCGCCATGCAGGTCGCGATGGCCATTGTCGACGCCGAGGCGCATGCACAATGCATTCAGATTGTTTTTCTGCCCCGGGTATTTCTCCCGCGCCAGGATCAAGGTATCGAGAACGCTCACGCGTTCGAGGATACGCACCGGCGGCTCGAGCCGGGCGAACTCCGACACGAGAAAACCCATGTCGAAGCTCGCGTTGTGCGCAATCAATTCGGCGCCATCGATGAAGTCGAGAAAATCGGCAGCCACATGGGCGAAGAACGGTTTGTCGTTGAGAAAGTCGTCGGTGATGCCGCTGACCGCGGTCGCGCCCTCGTCCATCGCGCGCTGTGGATTGACGTAGCGCTGGAATTCGCGACCGGTCGGACGGCGCTCCAGCAGTTCCACGCAACCGATCTCGACGATGCGATGGCCCTTGTTCACGTCCAGTCCGGTCGTCTCGGTATCGAGCACCACTTGTCTCACAATTTTTTCTCCTGCGCGATCAGGGCTTCGCTGCGGGCGCGCTCATCGACACGTTCGTTTTCCACGTGCCCGGAGTGGCCGCGGGTCCATTGCCATTTCACCTCATGCGGGGCGGTTGCCGCGACGAGACGTTCCCACAGGTCTTGGTTTTTCACCGGCTTTTTGTCGGCTGTGCGCCAGCCGTTTGCGCGCCAGCGCGGCACCCAGGATTCGATGCCCTGCTTCACGTATTGCGAATCGGTCGTCAATCGCACCGACGCGGGCCGTTTCAATGCTTCGAGTGCGCCGATCGCCGCCATCAGCTCCATGCGGTTGTTCGTCGTCTCGATTTCGTTGCCGCCGACCCACTTCTCCGCCCCCTTGAAACGCAACAACGCCGCCCAACCGCCCGGCCCGGGGTTGCCAAGGCAGGCACCATCAGTGAACGCTTCGACCACCGCCACACCACTCATGCGCACTCCCGTTGCGTGCCCGGTGCGAGGCGCGGGTTGTGGGTGGCGGGTTCACGCGCGTCGCGACGTGGTCGCAATGGTGTCAATGCGCTCCGCCGCTTGCGTGCGAGCAACATCCAGCCTCCTCGCAGTCGAGCCAGCGCATCCACCGTCGCGCCGCGTGCCGGCATGACCGGATTGCGCCATCGGGGCGACAACGAGCCCCAGTAACGCGTTTGTATCGTGTCGATGCCCAGCGCACCCAGCGCCTGCGCACATCGCTGCGCCGAGCCAAAGCGCAATGACAACCCCGATTGCGCAGCCTTGCCCGCCAACCAAGGGCGCCAGAGACTGGTGGTGTTGAATCCGAGCACGATCAACACGCCCTCCGGCGCGAGCACGCGCGCGATTTCAGCCGCACAGCCCGCCTTTTCGGCAATGCGCTCGAACATATGCTGGACGACGACCAGCTTACAGCTCTCGCTGACCAACGGAAGCGCATCAGGCACACAAGTCAAACTACCGCGCAGCGTCTGTGTTTCGTCGAGCGCGAGATCAAGCCGATTGCCGATTTTTGGCGTTACCAGTTCGCCGGGTGCGCAAGCGTGGGCGCGCAGCAACAGCCCTGTCGTACCGTGGACATCGGCAAGCAAAGGTGCGATTGCGGCAATCTCTTGTTGCAGATGCCGGCGTATCGCGGCATGGCGATGGAAAGAATTCAAATCGAGTGGCATGAACCGGGTGCTGCGTTGCCGCGCGCGGAGGTGGAATTAAACCAGATTTGCGATGCTGAAATGCGGATAAACCACGTTGTTAAATTATCGTTATATCTTTATGACTTTTTAATGGCGCCTTGCCGCGTCACTGCTATAGTCCGCCCCTCACAAAACGCTGGACCCTTATTCACATGAATCACGACCATGGCATCCAAGGTCGATAATTCGCCACGTCGCAAGCAACGCCTGCTTACCCTCAGTGCGTGTTGCGCGACGCTGGGCAGCGCCTTGATTTTGCTCGCGGCATGCAGCACACCCGTGGTTCGCCCCAGCGGCGCGATCCCTGTCGTGATGGCTCCGGTCACGGCACCACAAGCCACGGCAATCGCGGAGAAATCCGTTGCACAAGAACCCGTCGCGCTCGCTACACCTTGGCCGCGCCTGCGCGCACGCTTTGAGTTGCCAGGCTGTGACTACAGCCCCGACGTTAGCCAATTCGCCGCCCAAATCGCAAGCAGCCCGGCGCATCTGACCGACGCACTGAAAACGGCCATGCCGTTCTTGCTCCTCGTCGTCGAGCAGATCGAAAAGAACGACATGCCGGGCGAATTTGCCTTCCTGCCATGGGTTGAATCGAGCTACACCATGCTGCCCGCACGCGGCAACGGCGTTGCCGGCATGTGGCAGTTGATGCCGTTCACCGCGCGCGCGAACGGCTTGCAGGTGGACAGCGAGTACGACGGCCGTCTGGACGTCGCCGCATCGAGCCGCACAGCGCTGGCTTTGCTCACTCAGTACAAGGAAAGTTTCGGCGACTGGCGGCTCGCCAACATGGCCTACAACGCCGGTGAGAACAGCCTGCGCGCCGCTCTGGGCAAACGTCATAGCCTCACCGCGGCCGAGATCGGCAAACTGCGTCTCAACAAGGTCAATTACGAACACTTGATCAAACTGCTGGCCGTATCCTGCATCGTTTCATCGCCAGAGCGTTTTCACGTCGAGTTGCCCGAACCGGGTATGGACGATGTGCTCGTCCTGCTCGAACTGCCGGCGCCAGTCGATTTGGGGCTTGTCGCCAAATTGGCCGACATGGATGTCGCGAAATTGCGCAGCTACAACCCGGCCTACCTCAAGGCGCGCATGCCCGAACGCGGGCCTTTCCGCCTGCTCGTGCCGGCGATTCGACGAGAGACGATCGTGCAGACGCTCGACATGTTACCGCACTACGCCTGGCGCAATTGGCGCGACGTCCCATTACGACAAGCACAGACCATCGACACATTGAGCATGGCATATGACATCGATGCCGGCGCGTTGTCCCGCATCAACCATATCGCGACCGCCACGAACGCCCTGCCCGCCGGCACCCGACTCATGCTTCCCGACCGCAACAGCGCCGGAACCGCCGAATCAAGACCGGTCGGAGCCGTCGTTGCCGAGACGTCGTCTCCCGCAGCACAGGATGCCGAAGGCATCTGCACGGTGCGCACCGGCGACACGCTGTGGAATATCGCCCAGCGCTACGGCGTGCGCATGGAAGACCTGGTCCACTGGAACCGGCTGCCGCGCAACGCGACGCTACGCCTCGGCCAGAAGCTCGTGTTGAACGCCCCCGATCGCGACTAAATTTCATGTCGAACCGCGCGCAGGCCCGAACGCCAAGGCGATGTGCTCGCCTCGCGTTCGGGAAAGCCGGCGCCACAACGACCGACTCAGCCGGTCGCTTCGATATCCACTTCCTCGCCAAGGGCATCGGCCACGAACTTGCCGCCGCGATCGAGCTCGGCGAACAGCCCCCCCAGACGCACGAGTTCGTCGTACTTGCCCTGTTCGACGAGAGCGCCGTTCTTCAACACGAGAATCACGTCTGCGTTGCGTACCGTCGACAGGCGATGTGCGATCACGAACGTGGTTCGCCCTTTCGTCAGCGCCCCGAGCGCACGCTGGATACGCGCTTCGGTGGCGTTGTCGAGCGCGCTGGTGGCTTCATCGAGAATCAGGATCGGCGAGTCCTTGAGCATTGCGCGCGCGATCGACAAGCGCTGGCGCTCGCCACCCGATAGCGAACGCCCGCGCTCGGCCACCAGCGTGGCATAGCCGGCGGGTTTGACCACGATGAAATCGTGCGCGTCCGCCGCCGCCGCTGCCGCCTCGACCTCCGCATCGCTCGCATCGGGCTTGCCGATGCGCAAATTGTCGGCGATCGAGCGATAGAACAGGCCGGGATCCTGAAACACCACGGCGATGTGCTCGCGCAAGGAAGTCAGGCCAACCTCGCGGATATCGATGCCGTCGATCGTGATTCGGCCCTCACTCGGATCGTAAGCGCGATACAGCAGCGACAATGCCGTGGTCTTGCCGGCACCGGTCGGCCCCACGATCGCCGCCGTGCCGCCGGCAGGAATTTTGAAATTCAAATGCTTGAGCGCCGGGTGCGATGCCTCGTAGCCGAACGACACATCGTGAAATTCGACTTCGCCACGCAAGCCCTGCGGCAGATCTGGCGCGCCCGGCTTCTCTTGCAACACTTCCTTGGTATCAAGTACCGCGAAAAAATCGCGCAGCGAGTGGGTCTGAAAAAACAGCCCGGAGATAAAGCCGGCAAATTGTTCGAGTTTGCCGATTTGCAGCATGGCGAAGTTGACGAAAGTGACGATGCCGCCGACCGTGATCTCGCCCTTGGCATTTAATTGTGCGCCGAGCATGAAGATCGCCACGATCGTCAGCGTCGATGCCGCGCGATTGGCGACCGAGAGCCAGGCCCACCCGCGCAGCACGGGATACTGCGCCTGAAGCACGCGTTTCATCATCTCGCGGATCGCGCTCACTTCGGCGGCAAGGCGCGTGAAACTTTGCACCACGAGCACATTGCCGAACACATCGCCCGCCCGCTCGGAAATCTCGTGATGCAATTCCTCGACCTGCCCCTGCGCCTTGTGCGTTTTCTGCATCGCAACCGTGTTGAAGATGGCGAAGCTCGTCATCAGCCCGATCATCAAAACGCCCAGTTTCCAGTTCGTCTGCAACGTCCACGGAATCATCACGATGATCGAGATCAAGGTCGCCAGATGCTCGCGAAAAAACCCCAGCCACAGGCCGAACAGGTTGCCCGAGCCCGCATGCATGATGCGCAGCAGACGACCGGTATGATGTTCGCCGTGGAACGCCAGCGGCAGCGCAATCGAATGCTCGAAGTACTGCGCGATCACGGCGAGCCGACGCCGATGCGCAAGACGGTCGGCAAACAGCGACACCCACACGCTCGCCACCACGCCCCCGAGACCGACGCCTGCCCATAGCAGTATGTAGTGCCATGCCTCTTTGTGCCCACTCGCGCCGAGCGCGTCGACGACCTTGCCGAACAACACCGGCTCAAGGAAGAACACGCCCGACAAGGCCAGGTTGGCGAGCGTCAAAGTCATCGCCAACCATTTTTCCGGAGCGAGCAAGGCAATGACGCGCAAATAGATTTTCAAAATCGACATCGATGTCCCGTGGTGACGCTTGCGTACGCGAGCCGGTCGAATCTTACCAAGCCCGATGCCACACGATGAATGGCACGGTATTCCTCGCGGGCCGCAACCGTTATCATGGGCCTCGCCCCCGCATTCGGAAGCCGCATGTCGCAGACCTTGCAGATCGGCCTTGATGGCACCGTCGCACGCATCGCACTCGATCGCCCCGCGCACAATGCGTTCGACGATGTGCTGATCGCCGAGCTGACTTCCGCTCTGGACAAATTCGCGCGCGACGCCAGCGTGCGCGCGCTCGTGCTCACCGGCACCGGCGCCTCATTTTCCGCCGGCGCCGACGCCAACTGGATGCGGCGCATGGCACAAGCGAGCGAAGCCGACAATCAGGTCGACTCCGAACGTCTTGCGCGCCTGATGCGCGCGTTGAATTTTTTTCCGAAGCCGACGATCGCGCGCATCAACGGCGCCGCGATCGGCGGCGGCGTCGGTCTCGTCGCCTGTTGCGATATCGCCATCGCGGCGGATACGGCAAAATTCGCATTGAGCGAAGTCAAGCTCGGCCTTGTGCCGGCGGTGATCTCCTCCTACGTCATCGCCGCCATCGGTTTGCGCCAGGCTCGGCGACTGTTTCTCAGCGCGGAATTGATCGACGCGCAAGAAGCGCAACGTATCGGCCTCGTGCATCGTACCGTTGAAGCGGGAAGACTCGATGCGATGGTCGAACATGAACTCGCGCTGCTTGCCAAAGGCGCACCCCAGGCGCAAGTCGAAGCCAAACGACTGGCTTTCGCCATGGCCGGCATGACACGTGCACGCGCCTCTGCATGCGACGGCGACAACGCGGCCCTGATTGCGCGCCTGCGCGTCGGCGAGGAGGGGCAGGCGGGTTTGAGCGCATTCCTCGACAAACGCGCCCCATTCTGGATCGGAGGGAAATAGCCGATGGCCGCCAACGACAAGTTCGATCACATCGGCTTCACCGTTACCGACATCGAGCGCAGCAGAGCCTTCTACACCCACGCACTCGCCCCGATCGGCATCGAACTGATCATGGAAGTGACCGCCGAGATGACCGGCGGACACGCCCACGTCGGCTACGGCCATGCCGGCAAGCCCTATTTCTGGATCGGCAACGGCGACGGTGCGTTGCGTGGAAAACTGCACGTCGCCTTCGCCGCACCGAATCGCGCGACCGTCGACGCGTTCTACGCCGCGGCGATCGCCGCCGGCGGCATCGACAATGGCGCGCCGGGGATACGTCCGCTCTATCATCCGAATTACTACGGCGCCTTCGTGCTCGATCCGGACGGGCACAACATCGAAGCCTGCTGCCATTTGCCGGAGTAGAGAATGTTTCAACGCATCCTCATTGCCAACCGCGGCGAAATCGCCTGCCGCGTGATTCATACCTGCCGGCGACTGGGCATTCAGAGTGTCGCTGTGTATTCGGAAGCCGATGCGAACGCCCAGCACGTGCGTCAGGCGGACTTCGCTTATCCCATCGGCGGATCGCGCCCGCAAGACAGCTACTTGCGCGGCGACGCGATCATCGAAGCCGCAAAAAAGTCCGGCGCACAGGCGATCCATCCAGGTTACGGATTCCTTTCCGAAAACGCAGACTTTGCCGATGCCTGCGAGAAGGCCGGCATCGTCTTCATCGGCCCATCCGCGGAGTCGATGCGCAAGATGGGATCCAAGGCCGGCGCCAAGGACTTGATGGCCGCACATGGCGTACCCGTCGTGCCGGGTTACACGGGCGATGACCAGGATTCCGCGCTGCTCGCGCGCGAGGCGCAGCGCATCGGCTTTCCGCTCCTGATCAAGGCGGCTTATGGCGGTGGCGGCAAGGGCATGCGCATCGTCCGCAAGATCGAGGAATTCGCCGCGAATCTGGAATCGTGCCAGCGCGAGGCAAAGAACGCCTTCGGTCGCGATCGCGTGCTGCTCGAACGTTACATCGAAACGCCACGCCACATCGAGTTCCAGATTTTCGGCGACAGCCACGGCAACATCGTGCACTTGAACGAGCGCGAGTGTTCCGCACAGCGCCGTTATCAGAAAGTGCTTGAGGAAACGCCCTCGCCTTTTCTCACGCCCGAGTTGCGCGCGAAGATGGGCGATGCCGCCGTCGCCGCCGGTCGCGCGCTCGGTTATGCGAATGCGGGTACGGTCGAGTTCATCGTCGGCCCACAAGGCGATTTCTATTTTATGGAAATCAACACGCGTTTGCAGGTCGAACACCCGGTCACTGAGATGGTGTTGCACCTCGATTTGGTCGAATTGCAATTGCGCGTAGCCGCGGGCGAAGCGTTGCCCGGCTCGCTGATTCGCAACAAATCCATCCCGCAGGACGGCCATGCCATCGAACTGCGCTTGTATGCGGAAGACCCTGCGCAGAATTTTCTGCCCGGCTCCGGCAAACTGCATCGCTTGCGCCTGCCCGCGCCCAGCGCGCATGTGCGCATCGACTCGGGCGTGATCGAGGGCGATACGGTGACAATTTTCTATGATCCCATGATCGCCAAACTGATCGTGTGGGATCGCACGCGCGCGGACGCGCTCTTGCGCATGCGCGAGGCGCTCGCGCAATGCGATGTGATCGGCCCGAAGTCAAATGTCGAATTTCTCGAACGCTTGATCCGTCACCCCGCCGTGATGGAAGGGTGCATCGACACCGGCTACCTGGATCGCAGCCTGGAGGAATTCATCGGCCCGCAGCAACACCCCGATCCGCTTGCCCCATTCGCGGCGGCCACGGCGCGACTTGTGCATGAGGAGACCCGCGTGCACGAAGCGGCGGGCGCAACCTCCGATCCACATTCGCCATGGGCGTGCGCCGATGCGTTTCGGCTTGGTCACGCCGGCAAACGCATCGTGGTGCTCGACCATGCGCCGATCCAGGCCTTCGGTCATGCTGGCGACTACACGCTGACCGGCGCCGATGCAACCTGCGAGGTGAAAGGCGCCACGTTGCACTATGGCGTTCTGAGCGCGCGTTTCGATGGCATTGCATGCCGCTTCGGCGCTGACGTCAGCGAGAATCGCGTTGTCGTTCACGGCCATTCGGGTCGACGCGAATTCGCGCACACGCACCCTTTCGAGTTCACGCGAGCGCAAGACGCCACCAGCGATGTGGTGCGTGCGCCAATGCCAGGACGCATCGTCGTGGTCAAGGCCAAGGTCGGCGACACCGTTGCAGCGGGTGAGGAATTGCTGGTAATGGAAGCGATGAAGATGGAGCTGAGTTTGAAGGCGCCACAGGAGTCGGTTATCGCATCGATCCATGCGCAAGCCGGCGAATTCGTCGAAGCGGATGTGGCGCTGGTGCATTTCGAGAAACCGAAATCATGAGGCCGCTTCTCCTGTGCCTGTTTCTCAGTCTCCTCGGCGGCTGCAACGAAACGCGCTTCGAATCACCGATCGGCATGCAGTCGAACCCCTGCGATCCGCGCTGGAAGGGGCTTTGGGTCGGGCCGGATCCTGACGATCGTGACACCGCCTTGTACGTCGATAGCGACTGCCGTTTGTCCGTGCTGGATGTGGCGACGGAGGAGAAATCGGCTCGGCGGGTCGAATTGCGGGTGGAATTCGCTCACGTCGACGACCGCGACTACCTCATCGTCGACGACGCCTCACTGCGTGACCTGTTCACCTTCAAACCGCCATTCGCGATCGATCCGCCTCCGCCGCATACCTACTCGTACGTGCGCTACCGTATCGATGGCGACACCTTGAATTTCGATCTGGTCGACAGCGAGCGCGTCGCGCAACTGGTGATCGACGGCACGTTGCAAGGCACCGTCAGCAAGACTTCCGGCGAGTTGCACGTCTTCGTGCAGGGCGACGCCGGGAAAATGCTCGACACCATCCGCACCCAGCCTGTGTTTGGCGAAGGCGCTCGCGCGCATTCGACCCGACTCGTGCGCAGCAGCCTGACCTTGCGGGAATTCGAACGGCAATTGCAACGAAAGGTCGCGAGAAAATCGCCATGACTTGCCCGCCAAATCGTGTCCGTATCGTCGAAGTCGGCCCGCGCGATGGCCTGCAAAACGAAAAGACCCTCGTTCCGACGCCGATCAAGATCGAGTTGATCGATCGCTTGTCGGCCACCGGCTTGCAGGCCATCGAAGCGACCAGCTTCGTCAGTCAAAAATGGGTACCGCAAATGGCCGATGCGACGGACGTCTATACGGCCATACGCAAACTGCCTGGAGTGCGGTACCCGGTGCTGGTGCCGAACTTGCAGGGATACGAACGCGCGTGCGCGGCCGGCGTCGCCGAGGTCGCCGTGTTTGCCGCGGCCAGCGAGGCATTCAGCCACAAGAACATCAACGCATCGATCGACGAATCCATCGCGCGTTTCGCGCCGGTGATGGAACGCGCACGTGCCGACGGAGTCGCGGTGCGCGGCTATGTCTCCACGGTACTCGGTTGTCCGTATCAGGGAGACGTTCCGCTCGCCGACGTGGTGCGCGTGGCGCGACGCCTGCATGAACTGGGTTGCTACGAAATTTCGCTCGGCGACACCATCGGCGTCGGCACGCCGGCGAAGGCACGCGCCATGCTGGACGCGGTGACGCATGTCGTGCCGATATCCGCGCTCGCCGTCCATTTCCACGATACCCGCGGGCAGGCGTTGGCCAACATTCTCGCCTGTCTGGAGCGAGGCGTCGGCGTGGTCGACTCCTCTGTCTCCGGCGTCGGCGGCTGTCCCTATGCACGTGGAGCGAGCGGCAACGTCGCCAGCGAAGATGTGATCTACATGTTGCACGGCATGGGCATCGAGACCGGCGTCGATCTGCCGAAGCTCATCGAAACCGGCCAATGGCTCAGCGCGCAACTCCAACGCGACAACGGTAGCAAGGTCGGCAAAGCGGCCTGACCGCATCCACCTCCCTCGGCCGCATCGCCTGCAGCAGTCGCTCGGCCATCGTTCGTCGACGCAAGCATGCGTCGATCGTCCATGCATCAGGGCGGCGAAACGATTCCATCGTTCCGCGCTAGGATACGGCCTCGCCACCCAGCCGGAACTCGCATGCACACTTTCCCTCGCATTCTTGGCGTTCTGTTCTGCGCTGGCGCCGTCTCGGCCCATGCAGCATCGATCGTTCTGCGTCCGGAGCGCGTTTGGACCGGCAACGCCAACGAACCGGCACAGACGAACTGGGCCGTGCGCATCGACGACTCGCGCATCGTTGCCGTGGGCCCGAGCGCCTCGATCCACGCGCCGCCAGAGGCCAGAATCGTCGACCTGCCCGGCACGACACTGTTGCCGGGCTTGATCGACGCTCACGTGCATTTGTTTTTGCATCCGTACAACGAAGTGAGTTGGAACGATCAGGTGCTCAAGGAAGCCCCGGCCTACCGCACCCTGCTTGCCGCGCAACACGCCCGCGACACGTTGTTGTCCGGCTTCACGACCGTGCGCGATCTCGGCACGGAGGGGGCGGGTTACGACGACGTGTCGATCCAGCGCGCGATCGAGGAAGGCGTGATCGCGGGCCCACGCTATGTCATCGCCACGCGCGCGATCGTGGCGACGGCATCCTACGGCCCGGGGCCGC
>Ga0208826_1001964_pt1 | contig 16068 bp, 13 predicted proteins | sample AD_UKC115_MetaG_FD_184451 | JGI IMG/M metagenome (GOLD analysis project Ga0208826, IMG submission 184451) | Active sludge microbial communities of municipal wastewater-treating anaerobic digesters from Hong Kong - AD_UKC115_MetaG (SPAdes)... | ecosystem: Engineered > Bioreactor > Anaerobic >...
CGGCGACCTTCCAACTACTCATCGCTGCCGCACGACTCCTGTCGTGTGGCAACCTCGGATTATCCTTTTACTAATTCCTACCCACTACTTTTTTTATACTACCACACGAGAGGACGCGTGCGGTAGCGGAGAAAAAAAGAAATGTTGTCTGGAAAAATAATACTTAAAACAGTAATCGTTTCATATCGTCAATTGCATTACACACAACGTTTCCGTGGCAAGAAATGATGGTGAGTTAGAAACCGAACATCTATCCGCCGTTAAAAACCACGTTAAAGGTAATAAAAACCCCGTATTTGCATGGTCTAGCCCCAATATTTTTTGCCACGTGTTATAGACCGGTTATTTATCTTTTGATGAAATAAATATATTGTCAGTTTTTGTCAAAACTCCATATTTATCGAAAGTGTTTATTCTGTAATACCTGTTATCTATTAATACTTCTTCTTTTACTACAATCATTTCTTTTTTGTAGTTTAAGTCTGTTTCACAGTATTTAATGTAAGTTTTAAGTTCATTTATTTTAATAATATCTAAAACTAAAATCTTTTCATTTTTTGATTTTTTATAATATTTAATTCTCTCTTTTTTTATGCCGCTACGATAGTATCTTATTTTGTGCTTTGAAATAATTTCTCCTGAGTCAATTATGGATTTAATCAAATATTTCCGGTCTGAAACACCTCTTCTACTCTTCATTTTAGAAATATCAGATTCTCTGTCCTCAATTTTCTTTATTTTAAGATACAAGTCGTTAATCTGATCGTTATTCTGAGAAAATGAATTTTGAATAAAAACACAGAGAAATAAAATAGCAACTAAAAGTTTGTTTGTCATATTGTAATAGTTTTTTTTATGTCAATTTAACTGGTCTATAACTCGTTTATAGGTGCCACTCCATAGCACCTTATTTCCAGATTTGGATGTATAGGCGCTATAATGTTGCGTTTACCATTCAATGCGATAGTAAAAAAATTACATTTGAAACAAATATATGTAATTTTTTTGCAACTCATCAAATGGGCTTCTAATTTCCTGTAAATTTTTCTGGCACGCCTGGGTTTAAACATCCGTAGCCCGACCACTTTTATGGCCGGGTAGCAACCGGATAAAACCGCAGGTGGCCAGCTGCGTTCAGGTATTCGGAACGGTTGGCCCTACAGATTTTACAGCGGTACCCTTACCAGGTACCTGCGGGTTATATGCCTGCTCGGGGAGGTTATGTCCCCCAAGGCTTCGGGTAATCCTTTTTAAAAAAATGCCTCTGCCCTGAGGGCTTCCACTTCCTCAACCGTCTTGGCCAAGGGTTTGCCTAGCACCCTGTGGCCGGTAGGGGTGACCAGCACGTCCTCTTCGTTCCGAATTCCTCCGAAGTGCCTATACTCGTTTACCCTGTCGAAGTTGATGTAGTCCCTGTTTGTCCCATTTTGCTGCCATAGGTCAATAAGCTCAGGGATAAAGTAGATGCCGGGTTCAATGGTTACCACAAACCCGGGTTTAAGAGGGCGTGCAAGCCTCAACGATTTTAACCCGAATTGCGTGCTTTTAGGAGCACCACAGTAGCCAACATACTGCTCACCCAGGTTTTCCATATCGTGAACATCGAGCCCCATCAGGTGGCCAACCCCACATGGAAAGAAAAGTGCATGTGCTCCATTTGCAATGGCATCATCAGTGTTACCCTTTGCAAAGCCCATATTCTTTAGGCCATCAAAAATGATACGGGCTGCGTGTAGGTGTACATCTCTAAAATTGATACCTGGTTTTAGCTTGTCAATGGCTCCATTGTGAGCGGCCAGGGTTATTTGGTAAATTTCCTTTTGCCTCTCGGTGAAGGTTCTGCCAACAGGGAAAGTGCTGCTCATATCGCCCGCATAACCTTTAGGAGTTTCATACCCGGCATCAACAAGGAAAAGCTGGCCTTCACTTATGGTGTTACCATGGTAGTGGTTATGCAGCGTTTGCCCGTTAATAGTTGCTATTATCGGAAAGCTGATATCTCCGCCAGCAGCAAGGGCTACTTCGTAAATTCTGGCAGCAACCTGAGCCTCTGTCATTCCCGGAAGGGCATAGCGCATGGCCGCCATGTGCATTTCGGCTGTAATGGATACGGCATGGTCAATTTCCTCAACCTCTTCGTCGGTTTTAACGTTTCGCTGCTCGGCAACGGCTGTAATAAATGGAACGCTTGCCCTTGCCGATGCCTCCTGTTTGCTGATTCCAAAAATATCCATCAGCTTCAGGAAGTGCTCGGGACGGTAGGGCGGAAGGTAGTGGACGGAAGCTAAAGGGTAGGTTTTTACCTTCTGGTAAAAGCTGGATAAAGGGCCGGTATTTTCAACGCCAAATCCAGCAGCCATTTCGTGAATGGTAGGTTGCGACCCCATCCACACAATGCTGTCGATGGTTAAATCGTCGCCATAAACATAGTCGTGCCCACTCTCTATATCCATTATAGCGTAAAGGCCTGGCCTGTTAATGCCAAAATAGTAAAGAAATGAGCTATCCTGACGAAAACGGTAGGTGTTGTCCTCATAGTTCATTCCGCTCTCATCATTTCCAATGAAAAGTAGGATACCGGATTTAAATTGTGCCCGCAGCTGGTTGCGACGGTTGGTATAGGTTTGCTTGCTGAACATGCTGGTTGAATTTTTAGTTGGTTATTATTACACTCACAGGCTGGGTCGAAATTTGTAATCCCCTGCTCCGCCCGGGGTGGATGTATAACAGGTTACTGAATTTTATACTCCCTTGGCGGCTCTTGGCCAAGTAGGTGCTTCACAAAGAAATCCCATCTTTTCCTGATAAAGTACTTGTTCCAGAAACAGCCACCGTGGTCTTCATTAGGAAGGATTAGCAGCTCAAAGTCCTTATTGGCTTTGGTTAGCTCCTCAGCAAGCTTAATGGTTGCAGAAGGGTTTACGTTGTTATCCAAATCGCCGGTTGCCAGCAGCAAATGCCCCTTCAGCTTGCCGGCATTGGTAATGTTCGACTGGTTTTGATACTGGGTGTCAACCGGAAAACCCTGGTAGAGCTCTGGCCACCACTCTTTTTCCATACGATGGTCGTGATCGCCAGCCGACGAAACAGCCACCTTGTAAAATTCCGGAAATAGGAGCAATCCTCGTGTGGCATCGTAGCCTCCGGCCGAATGGCCGTATATTCCAACCCTATTGGTGTCGAGGTAGGCACATTTTTGCGCAAGTTTTTTAATAGCGTAAACATGGTCAACCAAACCAAAGCCTAGCCGTGCGTAGGACACATCGTGAAATGCCTTGGAGCGGTATGCGCTTCCACGCCCGTCAATATATACCACTACAAAACCCAGCTCTGCCAACGACAGGTTCATGTTTAACACGCTGCTCGAGAATGTTTGGGGAGTGCTGATGGTGTGAGGACCGGTATAGGTTGCGTCGATAACGGGGTATTTTTTGGTTGAATCGAAATTCGTTGGCTTGATGATTAGTCCGTAAAGCGGTGTTTTCGCATCGTCGGCAGCCAAGCTGAACTGTTCTGCGGGCTTCCACCCCATGTTTATCAGGTCGGTGATATCGGATTTTTCGATTTCCATCAGCTGCTTCCCATCAGCCAACCTTCGAACCACCGTGGTGTTTGGCCTCGTGGGCGACGAGAAGTTATCAACGAAGTACTTCTTATCGGGTGATACGCGAATGTCGTGGTTGGCCTCCTCGGGGGTAAGCAGCTTAAGGTTTTTACCATTTTTGTTGATGGAGTACAGGTATTTCTGGTAGGGATTCCTGCTACTATCCATTCCGCCGGCGGTGAACCAAAGCGTCCCGGTTTTACTGTCGGTATCCTCCAAACCATAAACGTAGAAGCTACCTCTGGTTATTTGGTTTACAGGTTGTCCTGTTGAAAGGTTGTACCGGTATAAATGGCTCCACCCATCCATTTCGGAGCGCCAAATAAACTCGTTCCTGTCATACATCACCTCAAGCGTTTCGGTGTAAATATCCACAAAGGTTTTAGGGTAGCTTTCCGCCAAAACCGAGCGTACCCTCCCCGTTTCAAGGTCAATTTCGAATAGTTCGCGGGTTTTATACCCCCTGTAGTACCTTACATGGTAAGCTTTTGGGCACCCCTCAAAGGTGTAGATATACGTTCCCAGAAATGCGGGGTTTGAAGGCAGGTCAACCTTAACCATTTTAGAACTTTCAACATCAAAAATGTAGAAATCAGTCATGGTTAAAACCGTATCGCCCGCCAGAGCCCTTTCGTAGGAAATCAGCTCGGATTGGAACCCCTCAACATCATCATACTTCATCAGCTGCAACCTGCGAACATTACGCCTGTCGTAACGGGGAACGATTAGCTTTTTAGAATCCATACTCCAGTAAACCTCAATGGAGTATTCATTTTGCTCTCCCTTGCTGTCGTTCCGGGTGAAGTACCAATCCAGGCTGCATCCGTAACCATTCTCGGGCGTTCCATCGCTGGTTAGCTGGGTTTCGGTTTTCAACCGGCGGTTCTTCAAAAAAAGATTGCCATCATTAATGTATCCTATCCATTGGCCATCGGGTGATAGCGATTCTGTTGGGGAAAGTTGAGGTTCGTTGCTTTTTGGAAGCAGCAAATTGGTATCCGTCCGGTAAACCCATTGCCTTTCTCCGGCCCAAAAAACCACCTCGTTTTCACCCGTAGGCTCACACTTTGATATGGGCAGCTCGTAGGGTTTCACATCCCTTTTCAGGCTGTCGGCCAGTAGCAATGCCAGCTTTTCCTGGTCGAATGCCGGGACTTTTGTACGAGCTTGCGCATCAACCCTGAAAAACTCCTTCCCTTTCCGGGTGTTCACGCTATACACAAAAGTGCAGCCATCCTTCTGCCACGACGGTTCCACCCAGCTGTTGTAGATATGTTTTCCGAGGTTTGCCTGAAGAAACTTCTCAGCCCGCATGTAGTCGTCCGTGGTTACCTGTGCCGGTAATAGTACCGGAATGAATAGCAGTATGAATAAGAAATCAAGTTCTACTCTTTTCATGATTTACAGTGTTTATTGATTTTGGCATAGCTCATCAACACGGTTGCCGTTAAACGGCCTCATGCTCGGTTCGGCGGATAATTTCATTCTGAAGGGCTTCGCCCAAATCGTTGAAGTAGTCGGAGTAACCGGCAACCCTTACAATTAGATCCTGATACTTTTCGGGGTGCTTTTGAGCGTCGCGCAGCGTATCGGCGCTAACCACGTTAAACTGAATGTGGTGACCGTCGAGCTTAAAGTAGCTCCGTATGAGCGATACCATCTTGTCGAGGCTTTCGTCGGTAGTGAAAAACGATGGCGAAAACTTTTGGTTAAGCAGCGTTCCTCCGGTTTTGATTTGGTCAATCTTAGCTGCCGAAAGAATAACAGCAGTTGGTCCGTTTCTGTCTGCTCCCTGCACGGGGCTAATTCCCTCGCTGAGAGGTTCATGAGCCAAGCGTCCATCGGGCATTGCCCCAATTTTGCTGCCAAAGTAAACATGGCTGGTGGTGGGGAGCATGTTTATTCGGAAAACCCCGCCCCTGAAAGTTTTCCGTCCGGTAATGGCCTTGTAGAAGCTGTTGAAAACCCTAACGGCCAACTTGTCGGCATAATCGTTGTTGTTGCCCCATTTGGGCATATCGTAAATCAGTCTGTAGCGAAGGTCGTCGTAGCCCTCAAAGTTGGCATTCATGGCCTTAAGCAGCTCATCCATAGATAAGGCTTCCTCATCGAACACCAGCCTGCTCAGAGCCGACAGGTTATCGGTTATGCTACCCAGCCCAACCCCCTGCACGTAGCTGGTGTTATACCTTGCCCCACCGGCATTATAGTCGGTTGCGTTGGCAATACAGTCGTCTATTAGGAGCGAGAGGAATGGAACAGGCATTTCCTCTGCCCAAATACGCTCAATGACAAGGTTCCCCTCAAGCTTTACATCGGAAAAGTAACCGAGCTGCCTTTCAAAAGCCTCGTAGAGCTGATTGAAAGTTTTGAATGAAGCGGCATTGCCGGTTCTTATTCCGATTTCCTTACCTGTTAGCGGGTCAACACCATTGTTCAGGGTTAGCTCGAGCACCTTGTTCAGGTTGAAGTAGCCTGTTAGAATGTAGGCTTCGGTTCCAAAGGCTCCTGTTTCAACACAACCGCTTGCTCCGCCGTTTCGAGCGTCGGTAAGCGATTTGCCCTGGCTTAGCAGTTCCTGCACAATGGCATCGGAGTTAAAAAACGATGGCTGTCCAAAACCGGTCTTAACTATTTTGACTGCACGCTTCACAAACCTGTCGGGGTTTTTCTTGCTAACCTGCACCATGCTGCTGGGTTGTAGTATTCGCATCTCCTCAATAACATCAAGGATGGTGTAGGTGAGCTCGTTAACCGCATCGGAGCCGTCCTCCTTAACGCCACCAAGGTTAACCAGGGTAAAATCGGTGTAGGTGTTGCTTTCCTCAGCTGTTACACCCATCTTTGGCGGTGAAGGATGGTTGTTGAACTTCACCCAGAAGGCCTGCAGCAGCTCAACAGCACCTTCATGGGTAAGCTTGCCCTCTTTGATATCGTTCAGGTAGAAAGGGTAGAGATGCTGGTCAAGGCGTCCGGGGTTGAAGGAGTCCCAAGGATTTAACTCGGTAATTACACCAAGATGAATAAACCAGTAGTGCTGCAGCGCCTCGTGAAATGTTTGAGGGGCATGGGCAGGCACCCTTCGGCAAATGGCGGCCATTTCACCAAGCTCTACTCGCCTGTTGGCATCAACTTCGATTTTTGCCAACCTTTCCAGCTCATCGGCATAACGATTTGCAAATTTTATGATAGCATTAGCAGCAATCCGCATGGCTTCCAGTTCTTCTATCTTTGCCTTTGTGCAGCCATTGTTATCTTTGGTAAGCTTGTTTAGTGAAGCATCCACATCGTCAATTAAATCGAGCATTCCCTTTTGGAAAACTTTTTTACCGGCAACAGTGTGGCCGGGAGCTCGCTGTTCCTGAAACTCGGTGAAAACGCCTGCATCGTATGCCTTACGCCATTCTTCACTAACTGACGAAAAAATCATATCGCGCAGGGTTTTTCCCCTCCAGAAAGGGATTATGGTATCACGGTAAACCCTGAAAGTTTCCTCGTCAACCCTGAACGATACCTTTGGACGGGTGCTTATCAGCTGCAAATCGTCTAGCGAATGCAGGCATACCTCGGGGTAGGTAGGGGCAGCCTTAGGTGCCGGTCCCCGCTCCCCAACAATAAGCTCGCCGGGGTTAATGCAAATGGACTTATGGCTCATCAGGTAATCAAATGCTTGGGCTCTTAAAATAGGGGTGGGGCAGCCCTCCACCTGCTGCGAAGAGTAGTATTTTGTTATCAGCAAAGCTCGTTCGGCCGACAGGGTATTCACCGCTTTAAGGCTTTGCTCCCTTAGTGTCTTTATTCTTTGGTTCATACTTGTAACATTTAACTATTTAAAATAAGTCAATGGACAAACTAGCCTCCAACAGTAACCGGGATGTTTAAATTGATGAACAAATCCTGTATCCGGCTTAGCTTTTGCGAATCGTAGGCGCCCGAAAGCTTAAATGGGTTATCCCTGCCAAGCCTAACGTACTTGCTGCGCGCAATGTCGTGGTAGGGTAGCAGGTCAATACGCTCCGCACCGCTATAGGAGAGGAGGAAGTCTTTAATACCCAACAGGTTTTCGTCGGTATCGGTAATGCCAGGAATTAGGGGAATACGAATATGAATTCTGGCCTTCCTGGATAAAAGCATTTCGAGATTTTGTAAAATTAGCGAATTGTCAACTCCTGTAAATTCCTTATGCTGGGTTGAATCAATAAGCTTTAGGTCGTAGAGGAACAGGTTGGTCAACGGTTCAACCGCTCTGAATTGTTCCAATGGAGCATGTCCACAGGTATCAATCGCTGTTTTAATTTCCATCCTGCGGCACTCTTCCAAAACCTGGTAGAGAAAATCGAACTGAATCATTGGCTCGCCTCCCGAAAAAGTAGCTCCTCCACCAGATTCATCATAAATAGGAATATCTTTTTGCAGCTCGGCAACAACCTCATTGGGGGTCATCTCGCGTCCCACCATTTCGTCGAAGTCAAAGCTCTTTTCACCCACCTTACGGCTTCGCTTCATGTTCTCGGGTAGTAGGCTCTGGCTCTCGGGGTTGTGGCACCACATGCAGCGGAGCGGACAACCCTTAAGGAATACGGCTGTTCTTATGCCCGGACCGTCGTGTACCGAAAAATGGCGAATGTCGAACACCAACCCTTTAGTAGCGATCATGTCAAAATATTATGTTAGAATTTTGAAACTATAATAAATAATAGAGAGGATAACGCTATCCTTTAGGGAGAATGAATATGGGATTAGAAAATTTTCAACAAATCCAGCAGGCAAAGAGGCCTTTGCCATTATTATGGTAGAGGGTGGAGGTATTGGATTTGTTGTACATGATACCGCAACTTCTAAACCTATTTTTACAAAAATACGCTATTTCAGGATACCTGTCAATGATATTTGTCATTTATTAAACATTTAGCTTGAAGCAATTTAACCCACCGGTTAATGGTTGCCAATACAAATTTTAGGGCATAAGTAAGCTACCTTAGTAATGCCAGGCATGTTATGGTAGCTTATTAAGGTAAGACCCAAAAAAAGAAGACCGCTGGTGCTAGACCAACAGCCTCCTTTGAATTAGCTAAAGATGTCCGCTACTTTTTTTCGGATTTTTTCTTTTTAGTGAGCGCCAGCATGAAAATGCCAAAAATTAGCATTCCAATGCCCGACCATAGGTTGATATTTACCAGAAAGGATTTTTGGTACATCTGGGGATCAGAATTCGTGAATATTCCATACACGGTAAGAATTATTCCAAAAATGGTGAACATCAGCCCAATAGGAAGTTTTATATCTAGTCCCATGACACTTATTCTTTAAATGATTACCAGAACAAAATAGTAAGAATAGTTGCAATCAGCAAAACTACAACGGCAAGAGTTGACGAGCGTTTGTACCATACCACGTGATCCTCCTTCATTCTTGGAGTGAGGGAGTAAACTAGTCCTACCAGCTCATCGTTCGATTTGGTTCTTCTGGTTAGAAGCGAAATTACAACGGTAACCAGAGCGCTAGTGGTAAAGGCAAAAATAGCAGTCCAGAAATTCTGAGCCATTTCTACCGGATAGACGTGTAATGTAGCTATCCAGCCACCTTTAACCAGGGTTGTTGCACCGGCAGGCACGGTTAATCCATGATGCAGCAGGGCTATCAGAAAACCTGCAAGCAACCCCGTGAAGGCAGCATGGCCAGTTGACCTCTTCCAGAACATACCCAAGAAGATAACCGCAAAGAGCGGAGCGTTAATCATGGAGAAGATGGTTTGAAGAAAATCCATGATGTTTCCAAACATGCTGGCCAGGTAGGCTGCTGCTATGCTTACCAGTACCCCAAAAATGGTGGCTAAACGACCAACTTTAAGGTAGTGCTTGTCGTCAGCTTCCTTGTTAGCGGTGGCTGGACGGATATAGCTTTGGTAAATATCGTATGTCCAAACCGTGTTGAAGGCGGAAATATTTCCTGCCATTCCCGACATAAATGAAGCCAGCAGCGCTGTAATTCCAAGTCCTAATGCCCCGGAGGGAAGATAGTATTTCAACAGCGAGATAATGGTGTAATCGTAAATTGGCTGACCTGCCTCGTTTGTAGGAATGGTAAACTGAGCAGCAGGGTTATTCATAAGCGCCAGCGCAACCATGCCGGGAACGATAATCAGGAATGGTATAAACATTTTAGGGATGGCACCTATAAGGGGAGTATTTCTTGCTGCCCTGGGCGATTCGGCAGCCATGGCCCGTTGAACAATTAGGAAGTTGGTGCACCAGTACCCAAACGAAAGCACAAAACCCAACCCTAGCAGTATTCCATACCACTCGACCCCAAGGGGGTTTCCCCCGGCTGTCCCCGAGTGCCTCCACATGGTGGTGTAGGCATCAGGCTCATAGCCATGACTCGCTGCTACAGGTGCCAGCTGGGATTGCAAACCCTCCCAACCTCCTACCTGGTGCAAGCTTAAAAATACTAGCGGTAGCAGACCAATCACAATGATAAAAAACTGCAGCACCTCGTTGTAGATGGCTGACGACAAACCTCCCAGATAGGTGTAGCCCAGCACAATGGCTGCCGACAAAAGCAGGCTTACATGGAAATTCCACCCCAACACTTTTTCGGTTAAAATTGCCAGCGCATACATGGATATCCCCGAGGATAGCACGGTCATAAGGGCAAACAGTATGGCATTCAACCCCCTAGTTTTTTCATCGTAGCGCAGCTTAAGGTATTCCGGAACCGAACGCGCCTTTGAACCGTAGTAAAAAGGCATCATGAACATCGCCAGAAATACCATGGCCGGAATGGCCCCAACCCAGTAAAAATGGGTGGTGAGCATTCCATACTTTGCGCCGCTACCGGTCATCCCCATAACCTCCAATGCCCCGAGGTTGGTAGATATGAATGCCAAACCGGCTACCCATGCCGGCATAGAGCGTCCGGCCTCAAGAAAGGCGTTGGCATCCTTCATAAACTTTTTTAATGCCCATCCTATCCCAAGGACAAACACAAAATAGATTATCATTACCAGATAATCTATCCACTTAAGATCAAAACTCATCTCCATCGTTTCAGCAGTTTTTGTTGAACGTCGTGTTACGTACTATTTATACCTGATTATATAAGCTATTCATTTCTTGTATTTTCCCTCGGGTAAAAAAACCACATCCGATTAACTAAAAAACAGAAAGTTAAGCCAATGCAGACGGCTATCGCTAAATTTTTAAATCAAAATCATTACGTCAAGTACAAATTAAGCTGTGTTTGCCTGTCAAATTTAGAGGAAATTTAAACAAAATTTAACCTGAAGTATAATTGATGAGCTGCCTTGGCAAGGCATTTTAAACAGCAATAGCTGTGTAAACATTACACGCCCATTCTCTATCATGATGAAATCCTGATATTTGGACACTTCTCGGAGTTTATGCAAGGTAATGCCAGCAGCGCAGCCCATCCCTCGGGGTGTAGCCCTTGCCAGAAGGTGAAAATCCTCATCATAGTCTTCAGTTTTTAGCTGATTAATGGCTTATTAAACTCATAAGCAGAGATATGACAGATTAGCTGGCGTATGGAACAACATTTTTTCAAAAATTGATATTCTATCTGGTTGTATTTTAAAGTGTTAACAGTAGTCTGGCAAACGAACGGGTAATAAAAATGGGGTTAACCCGTAGGCTAACCCCAAAACCAACTCACGCTAACAACTTGTAATGTTTACACTGTTGACTACTGCAAGGGAGTAACCACCTCAATCAATTCGGGCAGATCCATGCCTATTTCCTTAAGATGGGCTATAGTGGGAACACCGTTTTTATTCCATCCCCTACGTTTGTAAACGGCATCCAGTAGTTGTTCGTAGCGATTTTCGCGGTACTTTCTAAGTGCGGCCATTTTTTCTTCAAGAGTCATTTTTGCGGGGTCAACGCCAACCAGCTCTTTGAGTTGTTTGTCGTATCGCTCCTCACGACTCAGGTACTCTTCCCGGGTAACCGGACCGGCAGCCCTGTAGGGTTGGGCGTCGTTTTTACGAAGGCCGTAGCCCCGACGGATGTTGAATATACGTTGAAAGTTGTACACCCGTTCGCTCTGCCTTATTATCTCATGCTTATCAATTTTACTCCCGGTTACGGCATTGTAGATGGTAACATAGTTGTCAACATGCTCTGGAACCTTGGCAGGTTCATCCGTTTCGGCATTATTGGCAGGTTCAACGTCATTCCACGGGAGCTTGCATAGCCCCTGCAATCCAAACCAGGTTCTGAACATCGGGAAGTAGTGGAGGGCCTCGGCCTTTGCCTCAAATGTGGGGATTTGGTTGTTCACCATATCCATAAAAATCAGCCAGGCTTCATCGTGCTGGGGTCCCTTATTTGTCATTGCGTAGCCGCCCTGCTGGGCTAGCGACTCCTTCGAAACATACTGGCTATACTCCAACCCCTTGTTCTCCATACCAATATCCTGCATCAGCTGAGGATCGGCGCCAAACTCCCTGATAAAGTACTCCTTTAGCTTATGAACTCCCAAGCCAGCAATTTTGCCAAAACCCTCACCGCGGGCTAGCTGGTGAAGAAGTTCCAGCGCATCGCTGGTGTTTCCCCATGTTAAATCGAGTCCTCCTGTACGCTCCTTATTAAGAACCCCTCGCTGGTAGCATTCCAGAATAAAGGCCAGCGTGGTGCCCCAGGTAATAGTGCAAATGCCATAGGTGTCGCAGTAAAAGTTTGCCTCAATCACGTACTCCGGATCAAACATTCCGCCGTTTGATCCCAAGCCAGCTGCTGTTTCGTATTCAGGCCCGTCAACAATTACCTCCTGTCCTTTATAGGGTCCGGTTTTTAGCTTGAACTTATCCACGCCCTTGGCACATGCCATGTTGCAGCCAATCCAGCACCCATCGGGAACACCCTGGGTAAAGTAGCTCTTCCAAACCTCCGAGTGAATTTTAACGGCTTCCTTATGAGAACCGTACTGGAAGTTATGGGTGGGTAGCAGGTCGTAGTCGTTCATGATTTCTACCAGGTGGGCTGTTCCCTTTTGGCGCATCTGGCACTGCTTATCGTCCAGCTCGCGTATTTCCTTGTTGAACCGCCTACCGCGTTCCTGAATTGCCTCCAAATCGGCCACATTATTAAGATTTCCCTTTACCCCGGGAATCTTACAAACTATAGCCTTTATTTTCTTATCGCGAAATACCGTGCCAATTCCTCCCCTTCCGGCTTGCTTAAGCCTGATACATTTCCGCTTTGGGTCGTAAAAGGTAAAGTTCAGCATTCCGAAAAGGCTATGTTCTGCAGCAACTCCGGTTGACACAATGCCTATGTTCTTCTTGTCGGCCTCATCGTTGGCAAACATTTCGCTTAGCACCTCTCCCAACACATGGCTGTCTATGGGTTCGGCAGGCGCCTCAAAAAGTTCAACCTTATGGGTTATCCCATCAATGTAAATTATCACATCACGCTTTGCTTTACCCTGAATCTCAATAGCATCAAATCCCGAAAATTTAAGGAATGGGCCAAAGAAACCTCCCACGTTGGAGTCAATCACAATATCGGTTTGGGGTGAAATGGTGCATACAATGGATTTTCCCGTTCCGGAGTACTGGGTAATTCCACCAATTGGACCCGAGGATATAACAATTTCGTTTTCGGGATCATTCCACTTTGTGGTTGGCTTAGTGGCATCCCAAAGCAAGCGCAGGTCGTAGCCTTTACCACCAATAAACTTTTCCTTCACCTCCGGGGGAACAGGTTTTTCCATCACCTCATTGTTGCCCACGTTGATGTAAAGTGTTTTATCGGTGTAACCCCTGAAAAGGGGTTTCCACTGGTAACTCCAGCTCTTCAGAAGCACATGCTGTGCAGCCATTTCCTGAATTTCCATACTCATCGTTTTTAGTCTTGCTTGCTACTACTAAAATTCTTCAGGTAAAAATACAGGCAAATTTACCGATAAAAAATGATTATTGTCAATATGAAATTATTTGCATATTGAGCAACGATGGGACTTTCAAAAGTTTTACAAGGTAGAAAACCTTCTGGTTGCAACAGCTCAAAATGGACTATTCCTGTTCAAAAGAAATTATGGTTGTTTGCGAATACTCTCCATTGGGCATAAGTAGTGTTGTTGGGAAATCGGGCATATTAGGGGTGTTTGGAAAATGCTGGGGCTCAAGGCAGACTGCCCAGTTTCCACTTTCAGGGAATGGTATAGCCGGGTTGGATACATTTGGCCTATTTATGGGTGTATAGAGCTGTAGGCCCGGCTGCGTGGTAAAGAGCTTAAGGCAAACTCCATTGTCGGGGTTGCGAAGCACTGCGGCCGGTTTGTCAAGCGTGGGGTTGTTGAGCGCAAAGCAATGATCATAAAAGCCACCGCAGCGGTTTATGTCGGCTCCAATGGATTTAGTCGTCCTAAAATCAAAGGGGGTGTGCGAAACATTGCGAAGCTCGCCGGTAGGGATGAGGCACTCGTCAACGGGTAAGTAATGGTCGGCACTCAGATGGAGTAAATGGTCAAGAACGTTCTTTCTAAAGCCACTTAGGTTAAAATACCCATGGGTTGTCAGGTTCACATGCGTGGGCTTATCGGTAGCTGCCTTATAGCTTATGGCAATTTGATTATCCTCGGTGATGCTGTAGGTTAGCCAAACATCGAGATTGCCGGGGAACCCTTCATCTCCGTCGGGGCTGTGCAGGAATAGCTGAATGGTGCAAACGCCGTCCCTGGCCTCTACTATCTCAGGCACCCATATCTTCCGGTCGAATCCGTTAATTCCGCCATGAAGCTGATTGGAACCCTCGTTGCACGAAAGCTGGTGGTTGTGCCCATCTATTGTAAATTCACTACCTGCAATCCTGTTGGCGTACCGTCCAATAATTCCCCCCGGATGGTAGTCGGCCTCCCTGTACGATTCAATACTGTCGAACCCGTAAGCCACCTCTAACTCCTTGTTGTCCTCGCTTATTAGCGCTATGGACTTAATTAGCCCGCCATAGTTCGAAATGGTACACTTCATGCCATTGCGCGTAGTAGCAGTGTATAAATACACCTCCTTCCCATGAATATTGCCCCATGGACAAATGCGTAAATTCATAATAAAAAGTGATTAGGTTTGAAAGTTTAAGCTCTAAAGATCTTCCTCGTCAACGATAAAAATTTCCTCGTTGGGCTTTTTCATCAGGTACTGCTCGCGGGCAAATTTTTCAAGGTTTTCGTTGTTGGTTTGCAGCTCGTTTATTTTTCTCCTGTCGTCTTGAATTTTCTGAATGTAGTAATCCCTTTCATTTTCCAACCTTTGAATATTCCGCTTTGTCTCCCACATCGAAATCCAGTTGCTGCTGTCGAAAATCAGCATCCATAATAGAAAAATAACAGCGGTAAGAAAAAACTTATTTTTAAGTTTTGACAAAAACCATCGCCAGAACTTTCTGCTTTCTACCGACATAGCTTAACCTCCGCTTATCAAATGTATCACCTGAACATTATCGCCGTTGGTAATAGTTGCGGTGGAGTATTGTTCCTTCCGCACCAGCTCACCGTTAATGCGCACCACCAGCATTTTAAAGCTGAATTTTTTAAAGCGAAGCAGCTCATCAACAGTAATGTTAACCTTGGTAGTGTCAATATGCTCGGGTATCCCGTTTAAAATTATATCCATTTCCTTTGTTTGGGCGTGCCCCCTTCGGGGTCGGGCTGCTTCGGGCTTCGGCAATCCTCATTTTGGCCAGGGCCAAAATGAGGCAGTGCTGCTACGCACCCTTCGCATCCCTCACGCAAAATTAGTAAACTTTACATGCAAATAAGCAATTTCGTTTCCTGTTAGGTAAACTATGGCTGCGGTTCACCCCCCCAGAATCGTCCGAGCAGAATGCTTACCACCACGTTAGCCTGCATGGATGCACAAATGCTGACCCGCGGACACAGCGGGGGAAGATCGTCCGAAACCTCCGATACCCCATCACCGCACAGGTAAATATTTCCGTATTGAACCACCCGAATATCGTTCGACTTTCCCCATCCCGCAATTCCACTGCCCGCCACTATGGGCACATCAGGCCTGTTAAGCTGAAAACCTTCAATCAGCACTTTCTTCATCCGGGCATCGTCAAATGCCTCAACCAGCACATCAACACCATCAAACACGCCAAGCGCAGAGTCCTCGTCCACCTTTAATTCATGCCCGCGAACATCTACCATCGGATTAATGGCAAGCAGGTTTTCCCTCAAGGCGCGGATCTTGCTCCAGCCAACCTGGTGCCAAAAAAAGTACTGTCGGCTTAGGTTGTCTTCTGTTACCGTGTCGTAGTCGGCAATAACCAAATGACCAACCCCAACGCGGGTGAGCAGCATGGCCACGTTGCTTCCCAATCCGCCCACACCGGCTATTCCAACAGAATAGCCTCTTAATGCTTCTTTTACCTCTCTGGCAGATGGCATTAGATTTTTACTTTGAGCAAAATTACGTCATTTTAGATTTCATTCACATC
>Ga0208826_1001966_pt1 | contig 16024 bp, 15 predicted proteins | sample AD_UKC115_MetaG_FD_184451 | JGI IMG/M metagenome (GOLD analysis project Ga0208826, IMG submission 184451) | Active sludge microbial communities of municipal wastewater-treating anaerobic digesters from Hong Kong - AD_UKC115_MetaG (SPAdes)... | ecosystem: Engineered > Bioreactor > Anaerobic >...
TTCTTGGTGGCTCCTCCCAGACTCGAACTGGGGACACAAGGCTCTTCAGGCCTCTGCTCTACCAACTGAGCTAAAGAGCCGTATTGGATTCGTTGGTTGTAACGTGTAGGTACTTTGTTTCCAGGTTCAGCACAGCCTCTGCTCTACGAATATTTGCGTTTCACGCAGGAGCTAAAGAGCCTTATTGGTTTTACTACAAAAGCTATTCTACTAGAGGTAGGCCAATTATTCAAGAAGCCACTCTCAAAAGTTGATTGCTACTCATGTATGATAGATAGATATGACACTACGAGATGAAGTAACCCAAACTATTAATCCTGGTGATGATTTTTACCAGTACGTCAACAAAAAATGGCTCGACGCTCACCCGATTCCGGCCGATAAATCGCGTTTTGGTGCGTTTACCGAACTCGACGAAACCGTCAACGCACAGCTACGTGCACTGCTCGAATCACCCACCGCAGCAGACGAACCATACACCGTAGCGCTTGCCAAAAAATACTACACAGCGGGCATGGACATCGCCAGCATCGAAGGCCGCGGACTCGACCCGCTGCAGCCTACGATCGCCGCGATCAAGCAACTGCAATCGCCAGACGACATAAAAGCACTCATTGCCATGCGCCACAGCGAGGGCCGCGGACTCGTATGGTCACTCGACATTGATGTAGACGAAAAAAACAGCCAGGCCTATGTGATGCTCATCAGCCAAGGAGGCCTGCTACTCCCCGACCGCGACTACTATTTTGAGCAAAGCGAACAGTTCGACAAAACTCGTGCCGCCTACAAAAAATTCTTGGTAGATTTGTTTACTGCAATCGGCGAGACCGATGCCGAAGCTCGCGCAGACAATGTGTACGCACTCGAAGAAAAGCTGGCTGCAGCCTCAAACACATCTATCGAAAACCGCGACATTGAAAAACTCTACAATCCTTTTACCTTTGACGAACTTGCGCAAAAATTCGCGGGATTCGACTGGCCTACATATGCCCAGCAAACAGGCATTGCTGTCATGAAGGGCGTGGTAGTGCACCAGCCAAAGTTTTTGCAGGCAGCACTTGAGCTCGTAGCCAGCGAGTCGCTCGACACCTGGAAAGATTACCTACTGGCGCATTCGGTCGCACCAAATCTGCGCCTGCTTTCACAGCAGTTTGCCGACCTGCACTTTGACTTTTTTGGCAAAGTTCTCACTGGTGCCGAGCAGCAAGAAGAGCGCCACAAACGAATCATCAGAAGCCTCACCAGCCAACTACCTCAGCCAGCAGGGCGACTCTACATCGAAGCGCATTTTGACGAATCTGCCAAAGAAAAAATCACCGAACTTGTCGATCATGTACGCGCAGCACTAGGCGATCGCATACAGCAGCTTGACTGGATGTCGGACGAGACAAAGGCAAAAGCACTCGAAAAACTCGCCACATTTATGCCACTACTCGGCTACCCAGACACCTGGCGATCATACGACAAGCTACAGCTGAGCGACGATTACTTTGAAAACATATTTGCGATCAAAAAGTTCGAATGGGCTCATGACATTGCGCGTGCTACTGGGCCGGTCGACCGCCACGAATGGCTCATGTCGCCTGCCACGGTCAATGCTTACTACTGGCCAAACACCAACGGCATTACCTTTCCTGCTGCCATACTGCAGCCGCCGTTTTTTGACGCCGACGGTGACTTTGCTGCCAACTACGGCTCTATAGGCGAAGTCATTGGCCACGAATTATCACACGGGTTCGACGATCAAGGTTCTATGTACGACAAAGTTGGCAACCTCAAATCGTGGTGGACCGACGCCGATCGCGAAGCATTTGAAGTACGCGCCAAAAAACTCGTGCAGCAATTCGACAGCTACGAAATCGACGGCCAGCATGTCAAAGGCGAACTCACACTGGGTGAAAACATTGCCGATCTTGGCGGCATACTCATCGCCTATGACGCGTTGCAAAAAAAGCTTGCCGAATCTGGCGAGCGCGAACCGGTAGACGGCTTTACGCCCGAACAGCGATTTTTCATAGCGCAGGCACGCGGCTGGCGCATGAACATTCGACCCGAACTTGCGCTGCAGTTCCTGGTGACCGATCCTCACTCACCTACCTTTTTGCGTGTAAACGGCGTAGTGACAAATGTTGACGAATGGTACGACGCATGGCAGGTAAAAGAAGGCGACGCACTGTACAAATCGCCCGAAGACCGCGTGCGCATTTGGTAAATGTTGACAAAACCGCTTATGCCGAGCCATACTGGAGCATGGAAAAACTGACCGCTCTCACATTCGACGATGTACTATTAAAACCCCGATACACGGGGTTTTTGCGTTCCGAAATAAACCTTAAAACACAGCTCACAAAAAAGATCGCGCTCTCGGCTCCGCTGGTGTCTGCGCCAATGGACACCGTGACCGAAAGTGAGCTTGCTATTGCACTGGCAAGGCAGGGCAGCATAGGTATTATTCACCGCAACCTCACTATTGCCGACCAAGCAAACGAGGTTAAAAAAGCCAAAAAGGCCAAAGTACTCGTGGGCGCGGCAGTTGGCTCGAGCCCAGGCTACGAAAAGCGTGTTGCCGAACTCGTGAAAGCGGGCGTTGATGTCATTGTTGTCGACTCTGCGCATGGGCACACAAAATCCGTCATAGAAGCCGTGCGCTACATCAAGCAAACGTATTCCGTAGAAGTCATTGCGGGCAACATAGCCACCGCCGAAGGTGCCGAAGCGCTGATAGAGGCCGGTGCCGACGCCCTGCGCGTTGGTATGGGCCCAGGTGCAATCTGCACCACGCGAATTGTTAGTGGCATGGGCGTACCGCAGCTCACTGCAATCATCGACACGTCGACCGTGGGTCGCAAGCACGGAGTGCCAGTTATTGCAGACGGCGGTATTAATTATTCGGGCGACATCACCAAAGCACTTGCCGCCGGTGCATCTACAGTCATGATGGGGCGCTTGTTTGCCGCAACTCTTGAATCACCAGGCAGCACAGTCGAAATAGCCCGCGAAAACGTGCCATCGCGGTTCAAAAGCATCGTTAGCGACGCCGCAACCTACATATTCAAAACCTATCGCGGTATGGGATCGCTTGGTGCTATGCAAAAAGGCAAAGCAATCAGCAGCGAAGACGAGTTCCATGGCAAAAACTTCAACATGAAAGGCGTACTTGTTGCCGAGGGTGTAGAAGGCCTTATACCATCGAGCGGCAACCTGGCAGATGTTGTCGATGTGATGCTGCAGGGGGTCATATCGGGCTTTTACTACGTAGGTGCCCAAACAATTGACGAGCTATGGAAAACCGCTCAGTTCCAAACAATTACCAGCGCCTCACTCTCCGAAAGCCACCCACATGATTTGTTTGTCACCGATGCTGGCAACGGATATTCACTGAAGTAGTTGAATTTTGACCTCAGTTAGTTTACAATTGTTCAAGTAGTTTCGCAGTGAACTGCGACGAGCGGGTTTAGCTCAGTTGTTTAGAGCGCGTCCTTGCCAAGGACGAGGTCGAGAGTTAGAGTCTCTTAACCCGCACCAAATATTTGAATTATGACCCGAAAGGGTCTTTTTCTTTGTCTCAACGACTGTTCTAAAGGGGTCGTTTAGTATATAAGACAACTTCTTGTCCTTTAGTTCAATGTTTGAAAGTACATATTCTAGCAACTTCTGTCTTAGCCCCTCATCGCTCTCATTGAACAGCTGTTCAGCCCGTTGTGCCAAGTCTAACAGATAGGATGCAGTAACTTGAAAGTCTTTGTTATCACTTGTTAGCAACTTTAGGCGGTCATTCAGCTCCTGCTGTTTCTTTTCTAGCTCAGTTGCAATTTCATCGTGGAATGTCTGTGTAATACGACCCTCAAGCAAGTCATAGTAAACCTTACGCATCTTTTCCTTGAGTTTGTCGTACTCGGCACGGGTCTGCTCAATGTTTTGCGTGAAGTATAACTGCTGGTCGTTATGACGGTTACGCAGCTCGGTAATGACTTTATCTAGCCACTTCTCAGGCACGTCTATAAATCCTATATCTGCCGTAACTTCATCAATCACGAGGCTAACGGCTGTATTCGGATTATCGCACTTTGAGTTGGCACATCGCAAATACACGGTATTGCGAGCCTTGAATGGCGATACTGCACGTCCGCATTTACCGCACTTTACTATCTTTTTCAGGGTAAAGTCTTTGCTATCGTACTTTGTCATCTCGTGTTTACGCTCATCACGAACACGCTGCACCTGATTGTATAAGCCACGACTGATAAGTGGCGGATACTTGTGTGGATAGCGTCTGCCAGCGTGAACCATAAAACCACAGTAAAACTCATTGCTCAGTATTCGCTCAAGAAATTGTTTACTCGGTGCTTTACTGCCAGCGATGTTACTACGAAAGCCCATCTCACGAAGTTCTTTAGCGATAACGGCGTATGATATGCCTCTGGCTCGCATCTCGTAGGCTTTTACGATGTAATGAGCCTTAGTGTCATCAACTTCTATGTCTTTGATAGGTTTCTGTGGCGTACCGCCTTTTAGTACGTTCTTGTATCCAACGGGTGCTCTATGTACCCATATACCCTCACTGAGCATTTGTTCAAAGCGGCGTTTGACGTTATCACGAATACTGTCTGAGTAGTATTTTGCGAGTGCCATACCAATACCGAGCCTAAACCAATCGGCAGCGGATGAGTTTTGGTCTATATACAAACTGTCGTGAGGGAAGTGCAGCTCGATTTTGCCGAGCTTTACCAACTGCTGCAATGCCTTTACTTCTTCTTGGCTACTATCACGGGTAAAGCGGTCTATCTTGTCAAAGACCACGTAGCATAAGCCAGTTTGTTTGTGGATGTGTTCAACGAGCTTAGCGAACTTTTGACGTGCCTCTTTATGAGCACTCTCGTCAAACTCGTGATACTCGTATGGTAGTTTCTTCTGTTCGGCGTATCTTTCAAGCCGTAACTTCTGAGCAGGTAATGCTTTACGCTGCTCAATATCTGAAACTCGTGCGATTAGGATTATCTTTGCGTCCATAATGTTTACTCCTTACTAACTTACTATAACTTACCAGTATTTTCAATGTTTGATAGAAACTCTGACATTTTTGTTGGGGTAAATCGTTGCAGTGCCTCGTCTATATGTACGAAAGCCGTATAACGATGTGCTTGAGGTGCATTTAGCAGCGGTTTTATGCGATACCATGCCTGTTTGCCATAGCGAGCCTCAAGCGTGTTTCGCAAGCCGACAACACCTGCTTGGCTTGCGATGAGCATACCTGCTACTGCCGCAAGTGCAGCTTGTGGGGTAACATCATCGTTTGCCTCAAGATAATTTTGTAAAAGCTCATACGGCTGCTTTACATCCAGTGCCAACATATCTACGTTGGCGGTCAGCTTTTTCCAGTGCTTGAGTAGTGTGTTTTGACACAACTTCATATTGAATAGGCTTTCAAATGTCCATTGTTCCAAGTCTGGGTAGGCTCGCTTGATAGAGGCTCTACCGACAAAACGTACTTCGTATCTGAATACTTCCATTGGTCGGTATTCGGCTAGACCCTCAAGCAAATTGAGCTGTACCGAGCTGTCTTTCTCAAAAGCCCGTTTGTTGCTTTTCTTTGCTTTTAGCAGGTCAGCCATTTTGTCGTAAAAGGCTATATCAAGCGAGTTGGCGTGGATGTGAACAACGTGTCCATCACGAAAATCAGTTTTCTGAAAATCGTATGTTTTGCTCACATCCAGCTTGCCCATTGTATTGAGGATTGTTTGGCACGATGTGTAGTCAAGAAACACAATGTTCTTAGAGGGATGCCAAGCTGCAATATCAGCGTGAGCAAGCTGTGGCTTGAAGAACCGATGACCGAGCAATTCGTGTAAGGCACTTTGCAATGCTGTGAGCAGAGCGTCAAAATCATTTTCTGTCAGTTCATCAAAGTTGTTACCAAACAACATCTTTGGTGCTGAAAACTCAACTGCTAGTTCATACGTTACCGCACCGAACTTTCGCACTCGCTTGTACATTGTCAGTCGTGGCATATACTTGCCCATCTTGGCGTATGTAGGCGAGGGGTTGAGAAAAGTCTTACCGTAGCCTCTGCTATTTACAAGTTGCTCAAGCGTGATAGGCGTAAACCTGCTGCCATCAAAGACCAGCGGATTATGTACGGGTATGAGTAGTTTTACTGTGTCTACCATATCGTTCATCACTTCTTTCAAATAACTCAACGCACTTAGCAATAACTGCTTGCTCAATCACTCTGCCAGCATCTTTAGTTACTGGGTAAAAGTAGTTGAGTTGGCGTGAGCCAACTTTCTTAGTTGGGTAGGTTATGCGATAGCCTGTGCCGTCTAGTCGCTGGTGTACGCCAAGCGAGCCAATGAACAACTGCCCATCAATTAGGCAGCTGGCAAAAGCTACAAGCCCGTCAGTCGGTTTGACTGGCGTGATGCTTACTTCGCTAACGGTCATTTTTCTTTCGCTCCATCGCTATTTCCTTATTGCTTACCCAAGACCAAGCCGAAAGAAGTAGGCTAATCAGTTTGTTGAGTGTTATTCGTAGTACCTTGTAGAAAATCATCACTTTCATTCCTTTGTTCATTACGTTGCCGTGAGGCAAAGTCCATTTGTATGAGAACGTCAAAGAAACCAGTGAGGTTGCGTATTGCCTCATCGCTCAACTCAGCAGCCACGCCATTGTTTGCGGCATTGTCTTGTGGTTCTGCTGGTAGTGGTTTATTCTTCGTTGCCATATAAAAAAGTAGCCTCACTAACGAGACTACCTACACGGTATACGAGCCAACCTAGACGCTCACTGGCTCACAGTTCGCTCACATTTTACTACTGATATTTTGTCTGTATTCGTACTTTTCCAGCTTTGAACTTTAACAGTTTCTCTATACCCAAGTCGTTCTTAACTCTTTTGTTTACCCGCAAGTGAGCGTCATAAACCGCACGTTGGCTGTCTTGGCTTTTTGGCGAGTATTCCAAAATGTCATCCTCTTTCGCAGCCACTCTACGGTTTCTAAAGGCGAGCTTGCACATATAATGCTCTATCGTTTCGTCAGGTATCTCGCACGTCTTACCTGTGAATGTCAGCTTGCTGGCTTTTGCGTCAAACCTTACTTTATCCTGACCCGTTGGTTCTGGCTTTGGCTCAGACTTAGCTTCTGGCTGTTCTTTGGCAGGTTCTTTACTTGGGGTCTCAGTTTTTGGCTCTTGGTTGTATTTTGCTGCTGTCTTTTCTAAACGCTTTTCAAAGTTGGCGTTCAAGCGAGCTTTTTCTTTACGATGTTCAGTGATGGCTTTATCGGTGTCGTCCAGTATTCGTTGCTCATCTTCTTCTAACTTGAAAGCCCCAACGCCGTCAGCTTTTTCAACCCAGAGGCGTTCTAGCTTGCCATAAAAGCCCCAAAGTTCAGGTCGCATAAACTCGTACCCAATGTCCAAGTCTTCCATATTGCCCATAAAGGTATCGTATATAGACGGCTTTTCTTCACGTAGTTTGGCAAACTCGTCTTGGGCAAGTATCTTGTCAATTCTAATTGTAAGCAGCAGATAACTACGATTGAGCAAGCCGTCCTCAAAACCTACATAACCGAAAGACATAGCATCATATACTTCGCATATCTTGCCCCAAAATATCATTAGCATTTGCATATCACGTAGATGACCCAAGTTGTTCTTTAGCTCATCAAAAGCAGTTTTCTGATGCTCGGTAAGCTCAAGTTCGTAGGGTTGCTTATCGGCGGCAGTCGTTGGGCGACTTTTGACAACAAATGTTTTACTACCAACATACTGGTCAACAAACTCGTTTACCTGCTTAAAGCTCAGAGGCTTGAATGACGACAACGGTAAACGGATTGGTTTTTGGTCGTTGTCGCCAAACGCTTTACCAACCACAGCCATAAACAATATGAGACGTTCTTGCTCAGATGTGGCGGCAACGGTTTCGCTTTTATCTTCTGGTTTGGATTTAGCATTTACTTTTTCTTTTGCACCGTTGTCTTCAAAATGAGCAGGAGCGTCATCGGGATAGTTGGGCTGTGGTTTTGGTTCTTTATTGATGACCAGCTTTTTGGTCAATGCAGCAGTTTTACTGTTCGGCGAGTTGACAATAAGCTCCAAGAATACCGCATCAAACCTTCGGCGACTTGCCGTTACTTTATAAAGCTGAGTAGTGCTGTTTGGCGATGGCTTGTATAACTCGTAAGAGTTGATTGCACCAACCTCTTTGAGAAACCTAAGTGCTTTAGAGTGTATTTGCTTGATGTGGTACAGCGAGAGGCTCTTTTCGTGTACGCCTTTCCAAAGGGTTGCGGTGCTTTTGTCAGCCTCAAAGGTTGCAATACCATCCGTACGGATGTTCAATTCTTGATTTATCAGTTCGGCTACCGCATATACCCGATAGTAGTTATCGTAGGTAAGGTTTTTAACGCCGAAACGGTTAGCCGCATAAGTCTTGTCATAGTACGCATCAAAAGTCGGCAGTACCTCAATTTTATAGTTTGAGTAGTTCGGTCTATCGGTTCTAACTACGTTGCCAGTTGGCTTTTCAAGTAGCCTAACAACGCCATCGGCTGCTAACTTCTCAAGAATTGTTTTTAGCTCAAGCCTAGTTACTTTGTCCTTATCTATTGCGTCAGGGTCTAAAAAACAAGGCTGACTGTCAGCACTAAGTTGGTTTGCGGTTTCAATTTGACCGAGCAAGTATAGTATTTTTTCTGTGGCGTTCATCACTTCTCTCAAAACACGTTTCTGGTAAGTCGTGTATAGTTATAGTATGACACAATCAGAGCAAAAACAGCCGAAGCTACTCACGCTCAAACAAGCGTGTGAGCTGCTGAATTGCCATCCGAATACTCTTAGAGCGTGGGATGCTAAAGGTTATCTAGTAGCTGTGCGTTTTGGTACACGTGGCGATAGACGCTACAAAAAAGAAGACATTATGAAGTTACTTGAAAAGAAAAAATAGAGTATGAGCCACAACCACGAAAACAGTGATGGCAGTATCAAGTTCGGGCTTGTCCTGAACACTGGCTTTACGATTGTTGAGTTTGTGTTCGGCATCCTGACAGGCAGCCTTGCTCTTATTGCTGACGCTGCTCATAACCTGACAGACACATTTACACTTTCCGTATCTTTCATTGCAAATCGTCTGGCACGGCGTGAGGCTAATGACAGTAAAACCTTTGGTTACGGACGTGCAACCATACTGGCTGCCTTGCTCAATGCAAGTGTAATGCTGGCTGTTGCCGCTTTTATCGTCATTGAGGCTATTCAGCGACTTGGTAATCCTCATCCAGTAGAGGGTGGTGTCGTGGCTGCAGTTGCCTTTGTCGGCATACTCGTAAATGGCTCTATCGCTATAGTGCTATCCAAGAACCGCAAAGACTTGAATATGCGTAGTGCTTTTGTGGATATGGCATTTGACGCACTATCCTCACTCGGTGCGGTTGTTGCTGGTCTTATTATCTGGCTTACGGGCATAACGTGGGTAGACAGTGCTGTTGGTTTAGTTATTGCCGCACTATTGGTCTATAACACGCTCAAGATACTTCGTGAGGCTGTACAGATATTGCTTGAGGGTACGCCAAAAGACTTAGATGTTGCGGCAATAACCCAAGCTATAACTGATACTGAAAACGTATTATCTGTTGATGATATGCACGTCTGGGCTATTCGCTCTGGCTACAATGCTCTAAGCTGCCATATTGCTATTGATGAAACTGACCTAAAAGACAGCCGAAACATTGTAGAGGTTGTAAAAGCCAAGCTACGCAAAGAATACGATATTCAACACGCCACGATTGAAGTTGAGCTAGAAGACTGCACCAAGCACGACGAACACGAGCGACACTGATGACTGAAAAAAAGCCACTAAACCTTTTTATTGATACAAACGTTTTGCTTGGTTTCTACCGTTATAGTAAGGATGATTTGGCAAAGCTAAATCAACTTGAAGACCTTATAGTAAAGACTAAAGACATAAAGCTCATAGTTACCAGCCAGCAGGTTGACGAGTTTTACCGAAACCGAGACAAGGTCATCGCAGATGTGGTTAAAGAATTGAGCACCTCAATCAGTATTCCGCAGCTGTTTTCGGGACATTCTGACTACAAGCTGATAAGAAAACAAGCTGAGATGATAAAAACAGAAGTAGAACGTGTCAAAAACGAGACGTTGGAAGATGCCCGTAAAGGTAATCTCAAGGCGGACGCAATCATATCTCGTCTCTTCAAAGATGCTACGGTTGTGAGTGCCGAGATAATGCGGAAAGCAAAGAGCCGCTCCGAGGTAGGCAATCCGCCTGGCAAGGCTGGTTCGCTTGGGGATGCAATAAATTGGGAATTACTCTTGAGTGTAGTGCCAGCTGATGAGGATTTGCATATCGTGTCACGAGACGGCGATTATGCCTCGGCACTAGATAAAGGTCAGCTTAACAGCTTTCTTGAAAAGGAGTGGAATAAAAGCCGATTTGGCTCACTACACCTTTACGAAACCCTGAACAGTCTATTCAAAACCAACTTTCCGCAAATAAAGCTAATGGACGAGTACATCAAAGATGACCTAATTAGACAGTTAGGTCAATCAGGTAGCTTTGATGGTAGCCGTGCAATCATTGAAAAGCTGCTCAAAGTGGGTAACTTTTCTGAAAAGCAGATTGCTGCATTATATAAAGCAGCAACTACGAATGACCAAGTGTACAATGCTCACAAATACAGTCCCGACCTTGTTGGTGACAAGCTATGGCAAATCATAAAACCGCATTGGAGTAAGTTCACTAAGGAAACGCAAACCAACTGGATGTTAGCATTTCCTGACGATAGTGAACCAGAGGATTTACCTTTCTAAAAAACGCTTGGCAAAATCTGCCCCCAAAAATTAGGTATTTATACGGCGGAGTACCTATAACAGGGGTAAAGGGCGACTACCCCCCCTGCCAACACGTCGTTTGCATAGTACCCCTAGGGGGTATATAGTAGAAGTATGATTGGTGATATAAAGCAGCGTGCATTGCACCGAGCCAAGATACTTGAGGGTCAGATGCGTGGCGTTCAGAAGATGATTGAGAACGAAGACTACTGTATGGACATACTTACGCAGAGCCTAGCAATTCAAAAGTCTATTGGCTCGCTCAACAAGTTAATACTTGAAAACCACATACGGACACATATCAAGGAAAACCTTAGTTCTAATTCAGAAGATGAGCAAGAAAAAGCCGTTGATGAACTACTTGCACTTTATGAGCTTACCAATGTGAGGGGTAAGTAACCGTGAAGTTGTTGGCAGCCATTAAGCACACGCTCGTTTTGCTTGCTGTTGTTCTGCTCAATTCTATTAGCTTTGCTGGGCATACCTCAGCAATGAGTACAATGTCGCACGAGATGGGCGGAATGAAGCACACTTCAAGCGATGCAACTTCGTGTGCAACCCTCTGTCGTACGGCAGTGGTCAGCAAAGAAGAAAACATCATCAACAATGATGAAAGTGAGGACGATGACGAACCAGCTATACCTTTTTATTTACAGAGCAAGCCACTACAACTGGATGAAAAATCTGTTTTGCAACGACTTTATGCAGCAGAGATAAAGCCGCCGCCAAAGATACCGATTTATATACTCTACGGTGTTTTCAGAGCGTGAGATTATGTTTGTCTTAGCAAACCTTTCTTAAACATAACTTTGGAGAACCTATGAAGAAGAACAATATAATCATCGTGGCTATCATTGCAGTCATTGCTATTGGGGGCGTGAGTGCCTATGTCATCAATAGAAACAGCGACGAGAATGATAACACGACTAAATCGTCACAATCACAGCCAGAAGTTCAGGCAGACACTAACTCGGCAGACTATAAGCAATACGCTGCACTAAAGGGCGAAGACTATGACCGTATGTTTCTTGCCAATATGATTGCCCATCATCAAGGTGCAGTTGATATGGCTAACCTTGCCTTAACGAATGCCAGCCATCAGGAAGTGAAAGACTTAGCTAAAGCTATCGTGTCTGCCCAAACTACTGAGATTAACGATATGACCGCTTGGCAAAAAACGTGGGGTTATCCTGCAAGCAGTGGCGAAATGATGGAAGACCACAGCTCAATGGGGATGATGGACACAAATGCTGGAATGATGAACGAATTGAACGGCAAGACGGGCGAAGCGTTTGATAAGGCATTCCTAGAACAGATGATTATGCACCATCAGTCCGCAATCAATATGGCTGCTACTGGCAAGACAAATGCTCAACATCAAGAAGTAAAAGATTTAACTGTTGCGATTGTTTCTGCTCAGACTAAAGAAATTAAGCAGATGAAACAGTGGCAAAGTGATTGGGGCTATACCTCAAGCGATGCAAACAACTCTATGCAGGGAATGAGCCACTAAAGATGAGCAATAAGATATTTTATGGTTTCATCGCTTTAGTGGTCGTCGGTTTCATCGCTTTTACGATAACCAATAAAGAGCCAGCGAAGCCCCGCCCAGGAATTGAGCATAGTGACAATGGTCGTAAGCACGTGCAAGCAAAGAAGTATGGTGGTGATGAGCCGCCTACTTCTGGCGACCACGCAGAGCCTTTGGCTTGGCAAGTCTATGACCAAGAAGTGCCTGACGCAAATGTCATTCACAATATGGAACACGGCGGCATCTATGTTTCATACAGACCCGACCTACCAAAAGACCAAATAGATAAAATCAAGGCGTTGTTCTCAAAGCCTTACTCAAACCCCAAGTTCAGTCCGATTAAGGCAGTTGTTGCACCTCGTGCCGAGGATAAAGCACCGATTGTAATGTCATCTTGGACACGCAGTGAGAGTTTCCAGAGTTTTGACGAGGCAAAGATGATTGAATACTACTTGGCAAATATAGGTAAAAGCCCAGAACCAGGAGCAAGCTAATGGAACATTCGCACCACAAACATCAACATAATGAACACCAGGAACACGACAAACACGCTGGTCATTCAGTGGCAATGTTTAAGGATAAGTTCTGGCTATCGCTGTTTTTGACCTTACCCGTTCTCGCATATAGCGAGATGATACAGCATTGGCTGAGCTTTACGCCGCCTGCTTTTCCAGGTTCACAGTATGTGCCGTTCGTGTTTAGCACCATCATCTTTTTCTATGGTGGTCTAGTGTTCATTAAGGGTGCGTGGGGCGAATTAAAAGCCAAATTGCCAGGTATGATGACGCTCATCAGCCTGGCAATTATCACGGCTTATGCGTATAGCGTGGCGACACAGTTTTGGCTTTCAGGCGAGGGTTTCTTCTGGGAACTGGCAACCCTAGTAACAATTATGCTGCTAGGACACTGGCTTGAAATGGCATCAGTTGCGAAAGCTGAGGGTGCTTTAGATGCTATATCTAAACTACTGCCAGACAAAGCCGAAAAGCTCATCAATGGTAAGCCAGAAAAAGTCTTAGTCAGTGAGCTGAAAGTTGGCGACTTGGTGCTGATACGTCCTGGTTCTCGTATGCCTGTGGACGGCATAATTACGGATGGCAAATCGTCAGTTGATGAAGCTGCTATCACTGGTGAAAGTAAGCCAGTTAGCAAATCAGTCAATGATGAGGTTGTTGCTGGTACAAGCAATCAAGACGGCTCACTAACTGTTAAGGTTACGAAAATCGGTCAAGATACTGCACTCGCAGGGATAATGCGACTTGTAGCCGAAGCTCAAAGCTCCAAATCAAACGTACAAGTGTTAGCTGATAAAGCAGCATTTGCCCTGACTATCATTGCCATCGCAACGGCTTTAATAACATTTATTTACTGGGCTTTTGCTAAAGATACAGCTTTCGCACTTGAACGCTCGGTAACAGTATTGATTATCGCTTGTCCACACGCACTTGGTTTGGCTATCCCACTGGTTGTGTCAATATCAACGGCTATATCTGCTAAAAGTGGTCTACTTGTCCGTAAGCGTTTGGCACTGGAAGCTGCCCGTAATTTAGACTGGGTGCTATTTGATAAGACAGGTACGCTAACCAAAGGCGAACACGGCGTAACAGACATTTGGGCAACGAAAGACTATACCCAAGAAGATGTTTTGCACCTAACCGCTAGCCTAGAGCAGAACAGTGAACACATTGTAGGTAGGGGCATTGTGAGCGAGGCAGAGAAAAAACACGTTCATTTGGATAAAGTTGAAGACTTTGCCGCTCTGCCTGGCTTGGGAGTTAAGGGTAAATTACACGCTAAAGATAGGTTCGTAGCTGCAAGTTACCGCTACATTAAAGAAAACAATCTCAAAGTACCTGCCGATATAGAGCAGTATTCAAAGCAAGCCGCTAAAGATGGCAAGACTGAGGTTTATCTCATCAAGGACGGGAAAGTAGTGATTGGTGCAATCGCTTTGGCTGATGTTATCCGTGAACAATCAAAGCAAACCATCGCAGCACTCAAAGCCGAGGGCGTAAAAACTGCTATGATTACAGGCGATAGCCAGGATGTGGCTGCTTATGTTGCGAAGCAGCTGGGTTTAGACCAGTATTTTGCAGAGGTACGACCAGAAGATAAAGCCGCTAAAGTTAAGGAACTTCAAAAAAGTGGCAGCAAAGTAGCTTTTGTTGGCGACGGCATAAACGATGCCCCTGCTTTAACCACTGCTGATATTGGAATGGCTATTGGGGCTGGCACTGATGTAGCTATCAAATCAGCCGACATTATCTTAGTTAAGAGCGACCCACGAGATGTAATACGTATAATTCACTTGTCCAAAGCAACTTACCGAAAGATGGTTCAGAACCTAGCTTGGGCTACTGGCTACAACGTGGTAGCTATTCCGCTTGCAGCAGGTGTACTTTACGGTTCAGGTATTGTCTTATCGCCAGCCGTTGGAGCTGTGCTAATGTCACTATCTACCGTAATTGTAGCTATAAATGCTCAGCTGCTAAGGCGTGCTCACTACCATCCTGGTCATAGCCCCAATAAACACACGCACTAAATTGGCATAAAAATAGGCATTGCTGCCTTATGTTTGAAACCTTGAGAGTGTTTTATATCAAATTGTCCGCAAGTCGGAATTGTTCTGCCAGATGTTTTAGCTTATAATCCTCTTGAGCTAGCGTAGCTGCCGTTTGAAATGCGTCAACTATGCTGCACCAAATGGGAATTTAAAGGCACTTCGGTGTCTTTTTTGTTTGTCGCCAATCTGTAAAGTATGCTGATTTCGGGAGTGTAAACTTTTTTATTCTCATTCATGTAAAAACCAGCAGGAAAAACGATTTGTTTACACCGAACTCTGTTTTCTTTTGATACTAGGTCTGCATCAAGGAAGTTTGTACTCATATTTTCGATAAAGTCATAGGCAAACTGTAGGAACTCGTCTTTGTCGGTCTCTGCAACATTCTCAAGTTCAAAACGTTGCCCTTCAAGCTTTGCGATTTGCTCTTTTTTCTTCTCGATAGACTTTAATATCTCGTCATGAATAGAGATGTACCTATCCTCGCTTAGTTTCTCAATTTGAGAGTCAATACTATCCTGAAGAGCTTTTACACTTGCATTGATGCGTCTTACGGATTGTGTAGACTCATCCTCTTCACGCTTCCAGACCTCGTGTAGAGCCTCTATGACAGCCTCAGAGCCTTCATTAGTGATAGGATTAGTTGTAAATTGACGTTCGATCTCTGAGTGCATTTCATCACGAGAGAGGTAACGTTTGCATGAACGGCAACGATACTTCTCATATATAAGGTTTGGGTTTGAGCCATTTGAATGCTTGTAGCCTACAAAGCGTGGATACTGCTTCTCAGTACAGTTATCACAAGTAATCATATTTGACACACAGTAACGAGGATTACCATTCTTGCGTGGCCCTTTTTGGTTTTTCTTTTTAGCATCCATGATGCGTACAAGCTCGTAGTGCTCTTCTAGGCTAATTAGAGACTCGTGTAGACCGTTTTCATTGCGGACTTGGATTTGCTTGTTAATTTCAAGTACACCTGCGTAGAATGTCAAGCTCCCCTTTTTCCGAACACCATCCTCGAACGTTTTCGTGGATTGCGGAGACGCTTGGCGTAGTCACTTGGCGGCATCTTGAGCGCGGTGTGG
>Ga0208826_1001967_pt1 | contig 16019 bp, 12 predicted proteins | sample AD_UKC115_MetaG_FD_184451 | JGI IMG/M metagenome (GOLD analysis project Ga0208826, IMG submission 184451) | Active sludge microbial communities of municipal wastewater-treating anaerobic digesters from Hong Kong - AD_UKC115_MetaG (SPAdes)... | ecosystem: Engineered > Bioreactor > Anaerobic >...
AAAGTGTGTTGGTATAAACTTTTATCCCATAATAAGAGATCATTCACGGTGCTATAAATATTTTTATCGCCATAAGTACAGTCCAGATAATCCATTGGAAAAGATTTGTTTCCCAAATAGGTGGGAACATAAGATAAGGTGTCTTTTATTGAAAAGACGTAAGTGTGCTTCATACCCAGTGGAAGGAATACACTGTCCCGCATAAAAACAGGATAGGGCTGTGCTGTAATTTTTTCTAAGATGAGCGCAAGCAACATAAAATTGGTATTGCAATAATGAAATACCCTGTTTGGTGGTGCCTGTATAGGCGGTTTATGATCAATCATAAATTGTAATACATCTTCATTCGTAGCTTTTCTTTTTTTATCCCAGGCAGAATCCATAAAATCCAGGTAATTGGGCAAACCACTGCGATGATCAAGAAGCATATGAACCGTAACACCCTTATAAGATAATTGTGGAAAAAACTTCGTAATAGGATCATCTAGACCCAGGCGGCCTTCCTCTACCATTTTTAAAATGGCCATACCGGTAAATGTTTTGGAAATGGAAGCAAGATGAAAGGGGGTATTTTCCGTAATGGATTCTTTGGTTTCGAAATTGATGTAACCCAGATATTTCTCAAAAACCACATCCCCGTTTTTGGCGACGAGAATACTTCCATTAAATCCGGGAGCAAGGTTTTTTGTATAATAACTATCTACCAGTTCATTCCAATAAGCTACTTCTTTAGCAGAAAGTTTTCTGAAAGCAAAATCAGGCTTGTGTAATAATAAACTATCCTTTTGAAAAGCAGCTGTTTTTCCATCACTTTCTTTGCATGATGAATAGATAAACAATGCAATTAAAATTGCTAAAATTGGGGGTATATACTTCAAAATTTCTTTTATCACAAAGTAAATACAACAAGAGAAGATTTTTCTAAATGATATATAGTTTCTAACAATATCTTTACAAATATCTATGGCCATTGTTTTATTTGATCGAGAATTAGAAAAGGATTTATCTCCATTAACGCAACTTCATGCGGTAGCAGACATTAGAATGGGGATTTTGACCTTCAAGGAAAGATGGGCTCATTTTAGCCAGGAAAAAGTATTAATCTATCCAAGAAAATATTTATCATCATTGTATGAATCATTGGATTCCGGATTTTTCCTTTGGATTCAGGCTTCACTTTTCCCAGATAAAGAATTATTTGAGAAAATATTGAACCTAAAAAAAGGAGAAGCCTTGGCAGATGAAAAGGGCTTGATTGCGGGGAGGCCTTTGGATGCCATAAAGGAAATAGACTTGTCCTCATTTTCTCAATATTTCAAAAAAATTTATCATTGTACGGGTATTAAAAAAATTCAGTTTCCATGGGATATGATCAAAGACAATGAAGCGATGATAAAATTTGATATTTCCCTAATTCAAAAAAATAAAAAAAACGTCTCGACCGATGATTTCCCAGGAAGTCAATTTATTTCTTCACAACAAATTTTTATTGCCAAAGGCGCCCAAATAAACTGTTCCATACTGGATGCCAGTGACGGGCCTATTTTTTTAGATGAGCAATCTAAAATCATGAGTGGCTCATTGATACGTGGACCATTTGCATTAGGAAAGAACAGTGTCATTAAAATGGGAGCAAAAATATATGGCGGCACTACATTGGGTCCTTCCTGTGTTGGAGGGGGGGAAATAAAAAATTCAATATTCCAGGGGTATTCCAATAAAGCACATGATGGTTATTTGGGTGACTCTTATATTGGCAATTGGTGCAACCTGGGCGCCGGCACTTCTGTAAGTAATGTAAAAAATACCGGTAATAACATAATAATCAAAACACATGATGTAGGGCAAAAATTAGGTGTCATTATGGGCGATTATGGCAGAACAGCTATCAATACCTCCATCAATACAGGAACCGTTTCCGGAATTTGCTCTAATATATTTGGAACCGGATTATCACCCAAAGAAATTCCCGATTTTAGTTGGGGATATGATTTTAATGAAAAATACGCATTTGAAAAAGCTTTGATACATATTGAAAAATGGAAAAGTTTTAAAAACGAAACACTGACAGATGCAGAAAAAAAAGTTTTGAAATATATATTTGCTCAAATTAAATAATCAAATCATGAGAAATAAAATTGCTGCTGCAAACTGGAAAATGAACCTGACCCTAACAGAAGGGGAAAAACTTCTGGATGAGATACTAAAAGAAAATATTGAATTGATTGAACATCAACAGGCCATTTTTGCAGTTCCATTTCCCTATCTCCAGTTTGCACAAAAAAAGGTACTTGGCAGGAAAAATTATTTTATATCAGCGCAGGATTGTTCTGATAAAAAATCCGGTGCTTATACCGGAGAAGTGTCAGTAGATATGATCGCTTCATTACAAATTACCCATGTCATTATCGGGCATTCTGAACGCAGAGCCTATTTTAATGAAAGCAATTCCATGTTGGCAGATAAAATTAACCTGATTTTAGAAAAAGGACTGATACCCATTTTCTGCTGTGGTGAATCCTTGGAAATTCGTGAATCGGGGAAACAAAATGAATTTGTTGCAAAACAAATGAGTGAATCCCTTTTTCATCTACAACCCGGCCAAATAGAAAAAATAATTATTGCTTATGAGCCTATTTGGGCTATTGGAACAGGTAAAACTGCCACCACTCTTGAAGCACAGGATATGCATGGTCATTTACGAACCACTTTAGCGCGCCAATATGGCGATAAAATTGCAGATGAAATAAGCATTTTATATGGTGGGAGTGTAAAAGGTAACAATGCAATGGAGCTTTTTTCCCAACCGGATGTTGATGGCGGACTGGTGGGTGGAGCTTCTTTAAATGCCCAGGAATTTTGTACCATCATTAAAAGTCTTCCAAAATGAAAAAAATTGGAGCATACATTTCCTTCGCATGAATTTTAAAATCTCATTGCAGCAGGGTTTAATATGGAGGAGCCTTTACTTTCTTTCCCTATTACTGGTAAATATTTTCTTTTCAAGATACTTAAAGGCATCCACCATTGGTTGGGTCTTTTATCTCACCAATATATTTGCATTTGTACAATTACTGGCCAGCCTAAGCCTCGAATCGGGGATTACTTATTTTGCTGCATCCGGGAAAATAAATGCTAATCATTTATTTTGGGTTTCCTCTACCTGGAGTATTGTTATTGGATTTATCTCCAGTTTTCTCTTATACTTTTACCTGCATTATTTTGGTGAACTCGATCCTGCTGCAGGGATGAAATATTTTTACTTTTCCTTTTGCTATATCACTGGATTACTGCTTACAAATTATGCAACCGTATTATTTTATGCCAAAGGTGTATTTAAACTACCCAATATTTTAATGGTCAGCCTGAATTTTATTTTATTGCTGCTCATTCTATGTTTTTTTTCTTTTTATACCAATGCCCTTGATATCGTTTTAAATATTTATTTTTTATTTTTCCTTTTACAAGGCTTCATTTTAATTTTAGCCTATCTAATTCAAAATAAGAGCTGGCGCGAGTTTGGATGGCCCAACAAGGCCGAAACAAAAAAAATTTTACGTTTCTCTATTATATCTTTGATGGCCAATACCATTTTCTTCCTGGTTTATCGAATAGATTACTGGTTTGTACACAAAAGCCCGGTGTGTACAGATGCTGATCTGGGAAATTATATTCAAGTATCCAAGATTGGTCAGATGTTGCTGATCGTTCCCCAAATCATAGCCAGTGTCGTATATCCCGGAACAGCAAGTGGGCAGGGAAGGGAACAATTTCATGCCGGGATCATGATCATTGCCCGATTGTTATCACGCTTATTTTTAGTTGCTTTAATCATCACATCATTCTTTGGCAATACCATTTTTATAACAGTCTTTGGAGAAACTTTCGATCGCATGTGGCTACCCTTTATGATCCTTATTCCGGGAATTTTCGCACTGTCAGTTCTTACCATGTTATCCTCTTATTTTGCCGGGAAAGGTAATTTAAGGGTCAATGTGATTGGCGCATCTATTGCATTAATGATCGTCATAACCGGCGATTATTTCTTTGTACCCAAATATGGCATCATTGCCGCAGCCTGTGTGAGTTCTATGGCCTATATGGCAAACCTGGCTTTTTCACTAAGGCAGTTTAAACTGGATTATAATATTAATATTATACATTTTTTTACCTGGAAAAAATCTGACTTTTCATGGCTGAAGAAATTTTCCACCAAAGAAAAATTCGATTAAAATTTTCTTATTAAATGTCTGGAAAGATAAAAGCTTTATGGCTCACCAGTTGGTATCCTAATGAATTAGATGCCATGAATGGAGATTTCATTCAACGCCATGCTTATGCAGCCTCTCTCTTTGCAGATATCACGGTCATCCATGCGGAACCAGATATTCATCAGAAAATGAGCAATAAGGTTTCCGTTTCCGGAAATGGACAATTAAAAGAAATTATATGCTATTTTCCAATTGCTAAAGGGCCATCATTTATTGCAAAAATGAGAACCGGTATTGGTTATAAAAAATTAATGAAAACCCAAGTTCAAAAGTTTATTGCAGAAAATGGTTTACCGGATATAGTACATGTACATGTTCCTATTAAAGCCGGCCTCATTGCTCTTTGGTTGAAAAAAAAATATCACATTCCTTATGTAGTCACAGAACATTGGGCTATCTATAATGAGGTGGCAAAAGATAAATTTGCCGACCGAAATTTTATTTTTAAAACCTATACCAAAAAAATTCTCAAAAACGGTAATTTGTTTCTTCCGGTTTCCAGGCAGTTGGGGAATGCTGTCAATAAATATGTTACCAAAATAAATTTCAAAGCAATCCCAAATGTCGCAGACACCCGTTATTTCCATTTTCCCCAACAAGTAGAAATGGCAAATAAAGTATTCACTTTTATTCATGTTTCAACCATGAAAATGCAGAAGAACCCTCAGGGAATAATACATGCATTTTCAATTTTTATCCAAAAACATCCAAATTCAAAATTGATCATGGTAGGTGAACATTTTGAACCTATTGAACAGTATGCAACTTCTCTGGGTATTCCTCCGGAAAACATTGAATTTACCGGGTTATTATCTTATACCGAGGTAGCAAGTAAAATGCAAATGGCGGATGCCCTTTTATTATTCAGCCGTTTTGAAAACCTTCCCTGTGTAATCATTGAAGCATTGTGTTGTGGGCTTCCTGTCATTAGCACGAATGTGGGTGGTATAGCTGAGCTCATTAATGAGAGAAATGGTGTATTAATTGAAAATGAAGATGAGCAATCCCTTATTCAATATATGCAAGAATTGTATTTAAATACTTTAAACTTCAACCGCGAGAAGATTTCCAAGGATGCCTGTGAAAAATATAATTACCAAACGATAGGTGGAGAAATTTTTCGCACCTATGAGACAATCATTAAAAGAAAGTAACCACAGAAAAAACTTATACTTATTTCAATGGCAAATTTTAGCAAAACGACATCTCTTTTTGACGACATCATTTTCATAAATTTGCAGACAGCACATGGAAAAGATCAATAAAGACGATACTGAGAATAACACAGATCTGATGCCTGAAGTACTTCAAGTCTTTGGTGCAAGAGAGCATAACCTGAAAAACATAGATATAACCATTCCTAAAAATAAACTGGTCGTTTTTACAGGTGTCAGTGGCAGTGGTAAGTCTTCCCTGGCTTTTGATACGATTTATAATGAAGGGCAACGCCGTTATATGGAAAGTTTCAGTGCCTATGCCCGTCAATTTATGGGCGACATGGAAAGGCCCGATGTTGATGAAATTACCGGCCTGAGCCCGGTCATTTCAATTGAACAAAAAACAACCAACAAAAATCCACGTTCTACTGTAGGTACTGTAACGGAAGTATATGACTTTCTTCGTTTGTTATTTGCACGTATTGGTGAAGCCTATAGTTATCATACGGGGAAAAAGATGGTTCAATTCAATGAATCAGAAATTGTTTCAGATATTTTATCAAAATGTTCAGGTGCGAAGATTACATTACTTGCGCCGCTGGTCCGGGGTCGCAAAGGCCATTACCGTGAACTCTTTGAAGACATCCGTAAAAAGGGATATTTAAAAGCACGCGTGGACGGAGAGATCCTTGACTTGAAAGCCGACATGCAGGTAGACCGATATAAAGTGCATGATATTGAAGTAGTGATTGACCGGCTTCCGGTCGATGAAAAAATGAAAAGCAGGTTAAGCCAATCTGTTGAAAAATGTTTACAAGTAGGTAAAGATTTGATGTTTATTCTTTTAAATCATCCTGAAAAAAATAAGACATCACCATCAGAAAGCCTTTTACAATATTCGAAACAGTTAATGTGTGCAGATACAGGAATAAGTTATGAAACCCCTTCGCCCAATTCTTTTTCCTTCAACTCACCTTATGGCGCCTGCCCCGTATGTAAAGGTATTGGCGCTGTATATTCTGTAAGCCTTGACGCCATTATCCCCGACCGGAAAAAGAGTATTAGAGAAGGCGGTATTATTCCTCTTGGTGAAGAAAGAGAAGCTTATATGTATCGGATTGCTTCAGGTTTTGCCAAAAAGAATAAAATCAATTTGCATATACCCATTGAGGAGATTCCTGAAAAAGTTTTAAATAAATTATTATATGGACATGAAAGTGGGGAAGCATCTATGGAAGATGCATTTGAAGAAAAATTAAAAAAAGATGAGGATGAATTTGAAGGGTTGATCCCCAAATTGAAGAGATGGTTTACGGCAAATGACAGTACAGAAAACATGCGTCAATGGGTAGAAAAATTTATGGACCTGAAGACCTGCCCCGAATGTGAAGGTACTCGGTTAAAAAAGGAAAGCCTTTGGTTTAAAGTCGATAACCAAAATATAGCGGCTCTTAGTGCAATGAACTTAGATAAACTCCTGGACTGGTTCGGTCAAATTGAAGTACGTTTATCGAAGAAACAAAATATTATCGCCAAAGATATTATCAAAGAAATCAGGGAACGTCTGCTTTTCCTACATGATGTAGGGCTTACTTATTTATCTTTAAACAGGCCGACGAGAACTTTGAGTGGCGGCGAATCACAACGTATCCGTCTGGCAACACAAATCGGCTCCCAACTGCAGGGGATCACTTACGTCTTAGATGAACCATCCATTGGTTTGCATCAACGCGATAATCACCGTCTTATTAAAGCCTTAAAAAACTTACGTGATATGGGCAATAGTGTTCTAGTCGTAGAACATGATAAAGATATTATGATGGCTTCAGATTATATAATTGATATCGGGCCGGAAGCGGGAATTCATGGGGGGCTTATTGTGGCTATGGGAAACCCCACTGAAATCATGCACGCCCGTTCTGAGACTGCATTATATATTTCCGGGAAAAAAAAGATTGAGATTCCAAAGGAAAGAAGAAAAGGCACCGGAAAATTTTTAGAATTAAAAGGAGCTAGAGGGAATAATTTAAAAAATGTAACCGTCAAGTTTCCACTAGGCCAGTTTATCGTAGTGAGCGGAGTAAGTGGAAGCGGTAAGTCCACACTTATTAATGAAACTTTATATCCATTGCTTGCCAAACATGCCTACAACTCGAAATTGCAAGCACTTGAATTCAATAGTATCAAAGGCCTGGAAAATATAGATAAAGTGATTGAAATAGATCAGTCCCCAATTGGCCGTACCCCTCGAAGTAATCCGGCAACCTATTGTGGTTTTTTTACGGAAATACGTATGTTATTTGCCTCCATGCCAGAAGCAAAAATCAGAGGGTATAAACCAGGCCGTTTTTCTTTTAATGTAAAAAGTGGCCGATGCGATCAGTGTGAAGGTGGTGGTATGCGTGTCATTGAAATGAATTTTTTACCGGATGTTTATGTTCATTGTGATAAATGCAATGGCAAAAGATATAATAGCGAAACACTGGAAATAAGGTATAAAGGAAAATCCATCAGCGATGTTTTGTCCATGACGGTAGATGAAGCCACTGAATTTTTTCAATCCATTCCTTTTTTATATAGGAAAATTAGAGTGTTGAAAGAAGTGGGCTTGGGCTATATTACATTGGGGCAATCATCGGTAACTCTCAGTGGGGGAGAGGCGCAACGGGTAAAACTGGCAACGGAACTTGCCAAAAAAGATACCGGAAAAACATTTTATATTTTAGATGAGCCAACAACCGGCCTGCATTTCCAGGACATTCAACATTTATTAGATGTATTAAATAAATTAGTGGATCGTGGAAATACGGTTCTTGTGATAGAACATAATTTGGATGTAATTAAAGTAGCGGATCATATTATTGATCTTGGGCCTGAAGGAGGCGATGGTGGCGGAGAAATATTATTTGTTGGCAAGCCTGAAGATTTAATCAGGCGTAAGAACAATTCCACCGCTAAATTTTTATCAGAAGAATTCTTGTAAATGCATTAATGAACCCCTACCTTAAAGAGGGTATTGCTACCGATGCGCATACTGAATGTAAGGAAAACATCCATATAACCATCTTTATCCTTTGTATGCGCTTTATCAATATCAGGTTTCACTTTCCAGGGTTGCAGACTCCTGGAATATAATTGTTTGGCAAGAATAGCCTGGTCCGGTGTCAAATATTTATCAAATAGTGTGGGATCAATGTACGTTGTACTGATATCATCTATATAATCCGTAAATGTTTGCCGGATACGTATGCCTGCAGATAAAGCATATTTATTATCAATAAAATATTTCACCCCAACCACTAAGGGTATATAAAATGAAACCAGGGAATAAGGTTTTCTATCGGTATATTCCGGAAAGCCCTGGCCTTCAAGATGTAAAGGTGCCAATTCAACCGTTTGTCCATTCAATTGGGTTTTGGGATTAAAATGAAATACCCCAATTCCACCACTTACAAAAGGAGCTACCTGGTATATACCCACTGTCCTGTCAAAAAAAGTCATGGGATAAAAATCAAATGTGGCGTAGCCTTCATAAATAAAAGAATGAAAGCTCAAATTTCTGTTGAAACGCCATCTTTCCATTCCACCTTCATTATTAATCAGGCTATCAGCGCCATCAACATTACTAAAATTCAGGCCACCGGAAAAGCTGAACCAGGCATTTAAATTATACGTAGCAGATACACCAACCAAAGGTTTCATGGTTTTAAACATGTAATCTTTCAGGAAAGGTTGGCCTATTCCCAAATTTCCTCCCAAATCCCCCAAAAAATTATTAGCGCCAATGGTAGCGCTGATTTCCCAATGTTGCGAAATTTCTTCAAGCGCAGTTTCTTTCTGTTTGATTTGACCAAATGAAACATTGCATAAAAAAACCAACAGGTTGAAAAAAAAGATTCCTTTACTTATTTTCATACAATAGGCTTCAGGGATTTCTAAGCAATATTAAGCATAAAATTTAATCAGTTACATACTTCAATTTCATTTTAATATGTTTAATTCCATCCTCATAATATAAATCACTCACCTGAATAAACCCTAACATCTCGTAAAAGGATTTAAGATATAGTTGTGCTCCAATTTCAATATCCATACCCGGGTATTTTTCTTGTGTAAATGCAATGGCTTTTTTCATCAGGTCCATTCCCACATGCTGTTTCCTCGAAATCAAAGAAGTTACTACACGACCAATAGAAGGCTGAGGGTAAATTTCACCCGGTGGAATGATCCGCGCATAAGCCACAAGATGATTATCCTGCCATCCACAAATATGATAAGAAACCAGGTCATGATTATCTGCATCCTGGAAAACACAATTTTGTTCCACTACAAATACTTCATTCCTGAGACGGATGATGGCATATAATTCATCAACGGTTAATTCCGTAAAATATTGATAAGTCCAGTTAATATGCAAAACTATAAATTGAAGTTTAAAGTTTCGAAAAATTGATACCTATACACAAGATGCCCCTGAAATGAGCAATCATAAAATACCCAAGAAATTTATTTTTACATATCGGAATTTATTCCTGTACTATTAAGATCGGAATGGTAGCCTGGTATGATAATTTTTTTGCAATATTAGTTTTAAACATTTTATGCCTGAGGGTATTCACTTTCTGTATTAGGATAATAAGATCAATATTTCTTTCTTCAGCAAATAACTGTAGTCCTTCTTCTATATCAAATAACCTCAGAAAATAAAATTCGGGAGAAAATTCTTTAAACATTTCCTGGAAAGCCTCCCTTTCTTTTTCATAATCAGCAGAGATTGCGACATAATGATTTTCATCTACATTGACAATATGTAAGCTTGGCTTAAATGTTTCCAGAAAACTTTTTATGGGCACAGACGGAGTGGAGCTATTTACATTTTTAAAATCAGAAGCCAGCATGACATTTTTTACTTCATGATAAGTGGCCATTTCAGGAACTATTAATACCGGGCAGGCCTTTGTTTCAGCCATTTTCAATGTATTGCTTCCCATAAAAACCTGGGCTATTGCAGATTTACCAGTAATTCCCATGATGACAAGATCTGCTTTTCTGTGCCGGGCAAACTTCTCCAATTCTTCCACGAAATCTTTAGCCAACTCAGTATAGACCGTCATTTTTACAGGGCATTTTTCAAATAAATCATTTTTAAGTCCCTCCAGATCTGCAATACATTTTTCTGCATCAGTTTCTTTTTCATAAGCATGATACAATATCATTTCTACGCCATAATGGCCTATTAATAAATGAGCAGCATATCTGGCAGCATTCAACGAGGTTTCAGAGAAGTCAACTGGAACAATTACGGTATTCATGTTATCAAATTTTGTGCGTGAAGATAAGGCAAAATAGCAATTACCAAAATGCCTGTCAAAATTTTCTGAATTTCTTAATTACGAGGAAGAAAAAAATTAATATCCATACTTCTCTTTCCACAAAGATTTCAGAAAACGCCTTATTTCATTTTCTTTTGGATTGTCTTGTGGGATATAAAACACGCTGCCTTCCAAATGCCTAGGCAGGTATTCCTGTTGGGTAAAATTATTTTTGTATGCATGAGCATATTGATAATTTTTACCATAATCCAGGTCTTTCATTAATCCGGTTGGTGCATTTCGTATATGCAATGGAACCGGTAAATCACCGGAAGATTTAACTGCATCCAATGCCTTGCTGATGGCTTCATAAGCAGCATTACTTTTAACTGAAGTAGCTAAATAAATTGCACATTGAGATAAAATAATCCTGGACTCCGGGTAACCTATTTTATGTACCGCATCAAAACAGGTATTGGCAAGTAAAAGTGCATTGGGATTAGCATTGCCAATATCTTCGCTGGCAAAAATCACCATGCGTCTGGCAATTAATTTTACATCTTCACCACCCTCAATCATTCTCGCTAACCAATATACAGCTGCATTGGGATCTGTACCTCTCATACTTTTTATGAAAGCTGAAATGATATCATAATGTTGCTCTCCATTTTTATCATACAATGCCACCTTTGATTGGGCTGCTTTCAATACCTCCTCATTCGTAATAACGGGTTGGCCCGTTGCTTGGTCCTTCTGTGCGATATCTGTAGCTAATTCAAGGAGATTTAATATCTTTCTTACATCTCCTCCGGAAATCCTGATTAAAGCCTCAACCTCCTTTATTTGAGGATTCATTTCTTTCAGTTTTTCATCTTTTTGCACGGCATTTTCCAGGATCCTGATCATTGCCTTTTCCTCCAATGGTTTTAAAACATATACCTGACATCTGCTAAGTAAAGCCGGATTTACTTCAAATGAAGGGTTCTCCGTAGTAGCACCAATCAGGGTAATAATTCCTTTTTCCACTGCATTCAATAATGCATCTTGTTGCCCTTTATTGAAACGGTGGATTTCGTCAATAAATAAAATAGCACCTGATTCTTTTGCTGCTTTGTCTATGACTTCACGTACATCCTTCACGCCGCTGCTAATGGCACTTAAACGATAGAAAGGAACCTCTGAATTTTTAGCAATGATATGCGCTAATGTTGTCTTACCCACTCCCGGCGGACCCCATAAAATAATCGAGGGAATGTTCTTTTGATCAATGGCCATGCGCAAAATACTGCCCGGCCCGGTAAGATGATCCTGGCCTATTAATTCATCTAATGTGGAGGGCCTGATACGCTCAGCTAATGGTATGATATGAGATTGATGAATTGACATCGTTAAATAAAAAGAATGAACACATTCTATTGGAAGCTTCTTTATTTTAGAAAATAAAAATAAACTACTTATGCCTCATCCACAAAATGATCATTTTTCTTCTTTACGAGCTTGTATGTCCAAATAATATGAATAGAAAGCACAACACAAAAGATCACTAAGAACCATAATTCGCCAATTGCAATTCGCCTTGCTTGTTCATTACTAAGGCCGATACTGCTTGCTCCTGATTGTTTCATTAATGAATCAAGGCTTTTGAAAAATGGATCAGGGTCAGAAAGCAAGGTGATTCCCGGAATAATGATGATCAGTGAAAAAACAAATGACACCAATGCATTCACCAATAACCATTCTTTCATTTTCTTTTTTACTGTCAGGTCCTGCAGGATGATCTTCTTATAAAATGAATTGGCAAACCAGGCATAAAGAACAACACAGAATAGAATGAAAAAAAATAATAGAAAAAATGGTTGAGATAATAATAATGGAATGGATAGCAAAAGATTTATTGCAATAAGGAAACAGACTATATTAATCAGTATCCCCAAAATCCGGTAGAGAACAATATTCTTCATCAAAAATGGTTTCAGTATTTTTTATAATTGTAAAATCTTTAGGAACTATTTTCCTCTCCACTGTAAATTCAATTCTTTTAATTGTTCATCTTCAATGGTAGAAGGCGCATCCAGCATCACATCACGGCCACTGTTATTTTTGGGAAATGCTATAAAGTCGCGAATACTTTCACTACCTCCAATTATAGAACATAATCTATCCAAACCAAATGCGATACCTCCATGAGGTGGCGCACCATACTCAAAAGCATTCATCAAAAATCCAAACTTTTGCATGGCATCTTCTTTACTCATACCTAAAGCAGTAAACATTTTTTCCTGGAGATCTTTCTGAAAAATACGAATAGAACCCCCGCCGACTTCATTCCCATTTAAAACTAAATCATAGGCATTTGCTTTAATTTCCGCAAAAGGATGCGCAAGGTAATTTTCAGCATTCTTTATAGAAGGGTCATTGTTTAACATCACCGCTATTTGTTCTTTCTTGGGCGCTGTAAATGGGTGATGGCGCGCAACCCAGCGATTGGAAGAATCATCATATTCAAATAAGGGAAAATCAATTATCCATAATAGTTTAAATGTTTCTGTATTCCTGAAATTTAATCTCCTGGCCATTTCCAGGCGCAATTCTCCGGCAGCTTTACGTGTCTTCTCTTCCTTACCAGCCAACAATAATATCAAATCGCCTGCACGGGCTCCACAGGTTTCCGCTATGGCTTGCAACTTTTCTTCATCAAAATATTTATCTACACTACTTTTATAACTACCATCGGCATTACATTTTATATACACCAGTCCCTGCATTCCTATTTGCGGGCGTTTAACCCATTCGGTTAATTCATCCGTTTGTTTACGCGTATAGAATCCGCATTCCGGAGCAACTAATGCAATCACCGTTTCTGCCTGATTAAAAACCGGAAAATCTGTACCGGCAATCAGTTCAGGATAACTTTTACTTTTACTGTTTTGAAAAAGGGTTTTAATATTGGTCAATTCCATATCAAAGCGCGTATCCGGTTTATCAATTCCAAAACGCCACATGGCATCTTCCCAACTCATTCTTTCAATTGGCTCTTCATAATCCAGATTTTTCACATCTTTAAAAATGCGTTTAATCATATTTTCAAAGGTGTTCAAAATATCTTCTTGTTCTACAAAAGACATTTCACAATCTATTTGTGTAAATTCCGGTTGGCGGTCAGCCCTTAAATCTTCATCCCTAAAGCATTTTACAATTTGAAAGTAGCGATCATAGCCACTCACCATGAGCAATTGCTTAAACGTTTGAGGTGATTGGGGTAAAGCATAAAACTGCCCTTCATTCATCCTTGAAGGAACGATAAAATCCCTAGCACCCTCCGGCGTGGATTTTATAAGAAAAGGTGTTTCTACTTCAATAAATGATTGTTCATGTAGGTAGTTTCTAACGGAACGGGTAATTGCATACCTTAATTCCAAATTCTTTTTCACCACATTTCTACGTAAGTCCAGGTAGCGGTATTTCATGCGTAAATCATCTCCGCCATCTGTATCATCCTGGATCGTAAAAGGGGGTACTAATGCGGTATTTAAGATATCAAATTCACTGACCAAAACTTCAATATCTCCTGTTGCAAGATGCGCATTTTTATTTTCTCTTTCCTGTACGAAACCTTTTACCTGGATCACAAATTCACGGCCCAGCGGATGCACATCCAGTAATGGTTGTAATTCTTCGCCAAATAATAATTGCGTAATTCCATAACGATCCCTTAAATCTACAAAGCTGATTGCGCCAAACTTACGAATCGTTTGTACCCATCCACTCAAGGTAACAATCCGGTTTACGTCCGTGATGCGCAAGTGCCCGCAAGTATGTGTTCTATACATAAGTTGTCTTAAATTTTATATGAGAAAAACAGGAAATATGGTGCATTTCCGACTGTTTTTCAAGCGTGCAAATATAACCAAAACAGAGGTTGAAAAATGATGCCTCAAATGATTAAATGACATCAAATGAGAATTTCATCCGGTTGCATCATTCTTTTGTCTTACTTTTGCGGCATTATTAAAACTTTTTATGTCAGTATTAGTAAATAAAAATTCTAAAGTAATTGTACAGGGTTTTACCGGAACGGAAGGAAGTTTTCATGCAAGCCAGATGATTGAATATGGTACACAGGTAGTAGGAGGGGTTACTCCCGGAAAAGGCGGCACCACTCATTTGGATAGGCCGGTATTCAATACGGTTGTTGATGCTGTAAAAGAAACGGGAGCAAATGTAAGTATCATATTTGTGCCTCCGGCATTCGCAGCAGATGCCATTATGGAAGCAGCCGATGCTGGAATTTACCTGATCGTTTGTATCACTGAAGGAATTCCCGTTCAGGATATGGTAAAAGTGAAAAATTATTTACTCGAATCAAAAAGCCGTTTAATAGGACCTAATTGCCCGGGCATCATTACTGCAGGTGAAGCAAAAGTGGGAATTATGCCGGGATTTATTTTCAAACCGGGTCGTATAGGTATTGTTTCCAAATCAGGTACGCTAACTTATGAAGCAGCAGACCAGGTAGTAAAAGCCGGCTTGGGTATTAGTACGGCAATAGGAATAGGCGGCGACCCAATTATTGGAACTACAACCCAGGAAGCCGTTGAATTACTGATGAATGATCCGGAAACAGATGGTATCGTGATGATTGGTGAGATAGGTGGAAATATGGAAGCCAATGCTGCTAAATGGATAAAAGAAAATAATAAAAAACCGGTTGTGGGATTTATTGCCGGACAAACTGCACCTCCGGGAAGAAGAATGGGCCATGCGGGTGCCATTGTTGGTGGAGAAGAAGATACAGCCGCAGCAAAAATTCGCATATTAAGAGCATGTGGTGTATCTGTGTCTGAAAGCCCGGCGGATATAGGAAAAACCATGCTGGAAGCTTTAAAGAAATAATTTTTTATCTGAATAAAATAAAACCCTGGTTTCCGGGGTTTTTTTATGCCTCTTTCATTGATATATGTAATTCTTTTTCTCTGCATCCTAGTTCTAAATTTCTTAAATTGAAATCTTAAAAATGTATTATGAAGTTTCATAAAATTTTGATCCCCCTTTTTTTGTTATTTTCAAATATGAGTTATAGCCAAAATACAGATAGTTACTTTACTAAGGAATGGCAAGAAGTAGATTCCATTATTCTCAAAGATCAATTGCCCAGAACTGCTCTGGAAAGAATTAATGCCATCTATAAAAAAGCACAGGAGAAAAAACTCCCGGATGAAATGATCAAAGCACTTTTATACAAACTAAGCCTTCAAAATAAAGTGCAGGAGACCGATGCA
>Ga0208826_1001973_pt1 | contig 15956 bp, 8 predicted proteins | sample AD_UKC115_MetaG_FD_184451 | JGI IMG/M metagenome (GOLD analysis project Ga0208826, IMG submission 184451) | Active sludge microbial communities of municipal wastewater-treating anaerobic digesters from Hong Kong - AD_UKC115_MetaG (SPAdes)... | ecosystem: Engineered > Bioreactor > Anaerobic >...
AAAAACATCTACAAATCAATAAAAAACTAAAACCAGAAAAAGCATGAAACTTAAAAAACTGAAAATTGGCAGGGCAGAACTTTCTGGAAACCTTCTTCTTGCACCTATGGCAGATGTAACAAATCTGGCTTTCAGGCTGCTTTGCAGGCGTTACGGAGCTGACCTTACATATACCGAGATGATAAATGCAGATGCTCTGCTAAATGAAAGCAGGAAATCTTTCATTAAAGGGCTGAGCTCTCCTGATGAGAGACCTTTCGGAGTTCAGCTTGTAGGGAGCTGTCCTGAGAAGCTAACAAAAGCTGCATTTTTTATTGAAGAGAAATACAGGCCTGAAATTATTGACATTAATATGGGCTGTCCTGCAAAATGCATTACAGGGGCTGGATGCGGTTCAGCTCTGCTAAACTCTCCTGAACTTGTATATACAATAGTTTCGGAGCTGACAGATTCCCTGAAGACTCCGGTCAGCGCTAAAATCAGACTCCTGGGAAGAGAGGAAAAAACGCTTGAAATTGCTCGCCTGATAGAGAAGGCAGGAGCATCAGCTCTTACAGTGCACGGCAGGACGGCAGGACAGATGTATTCGGGTAGCTCGAACCTTCCGGCAATAAAAGCTGTCAAAAACGAAATTTCGATTCCGGTCATTGCAAATGGGGATGTAAAAGACGAGGAATCTGCTGAGAGAACACTGGAACTGACGGGTTGCGACGGACTCATGATAGGGCGCGCTGCAATGGGGAACCCTTTTATATTCAAGAGAATCAGGTACTACCTGGAGACAGGTGAAAAGCTTGAAGCAGATAAACAATCCAGGCAGCTTGAAGATTTTGATACATATATTTCTCTCCTTGAGGAACACGACCTGCTTTCATCTATAAATCTCAGGATGCATGCACACTGGTTTACTAAAGGACTGCGCGGCTCGCGGCATATCAGAGAAAAAATTAATAGTTTGGAAGACGGAAAAGCCGTGACCGAACTGATAAGGAGTTTCTGCCAGGAAATATATTAAAATATCCATCTTTTAAGATGTAAGCTTTGTTTACGGAAATAATAAGAGAAAACGAGATCATGAAACACGTTAACCTGAAAATAATAATTATAAAACACCTAAAAAATAATTTATAAATAGAAGTATTTATAAGTACTTTTTCGACTTTCACCGAAAACCTAATAATAATCTACACTATTATCCATGAACTATCAGGCACCAAACGGCGTGAATATACAATTGAAAATATATTAAAACTCAAGATAATCATGATCCAATAGTTATGAATTCAAGATAATCATGACCCAATAGTTATGAATACTTTAAGGTTGACAAGTCTGCCGTCCAGAGTCTGAGTTAACGCAAATTGACCCTGGTATTCATGGTGTCTGAAGAAAAGCCAGATAAAGAATCGTACAGGGTAGGTACCGAGTTTCTAAACTGGCAGGTATTTATATAGAAACTAACTTCAGGTTAACCCTATTAACAGTAACTCAGTTAACAGCAGTGTGCTGACAACCAGATAAGTATGCCATCAGACTGCCGAGAACAGCTAAAACGCAAAAACATCAGAAATAGTATAGATAAACCGCATTAAAAAAGGAGAATCCAGATGAAGGAAATCAGAATACACGGTCGAGGAGGCCAGGGTTCTGTTACCGCGGCTGAGATGCTTTCCGTTGCAGCTTTTGAAGATGGAAAATTCAGCCAGGCTTTCCCCGCTTTTGGGGTAGAGCGCAGAGGTGCCCCTGTGCAGGCATTCACAAGGATAAGTAACAGCCCAATCAGGCTTAGAAGCCAGATTTATACTCCGGATTACGTTATTGTCCAGGATGCAACCCTGCTTGAAACTGTTAACGTTGCAAGCGGAATAAAAGACGATGGTATTATCCTCATCAACACAAAAGAAAGCCCCGAAGAACTCAAAATTGATACTAAAGCCAGGGTTATGACTGTGGACGCTACAAAGGTGGCAATGGACGTTATAGGCATCCCCATCGTAAACACTGTCCTCCTTGGAGCTTTTGCGGGCGCAACCGGAGAGATTAATGTAGAGTCCATCAAGAAAGCCATAAGGGACCGCTTTTCCGGCAAAGTGGCCGAAAAGAATTCAAAGGCTATCCAGAAAGCCTATGACCTTATCAAGGGGGAAGAAGCATGAAAATCCCAATTGGAGGAGTTTGTGAGCCGGGCTCTACTCTGGTAAATAAAACTGGAGGCTGGAGAAACTTCCGTCCTGTTTACATTTACGAAAAATGCACTAAATGCGGCATCTGTGAGATTGTGTGCCCTGATATGTCAGTCCTTCCCAGAGAAGACGGCTTTTTTGAATACAATTATGACTACTGCAAAGGATGCGGCATCTGCGCAAACGAATGCCCTGCAGATGCAATTGAAATGATACTGGAGGAGAAATAATGCCACTCAATTCAGCCGACAAAGCCAAAATGGTCGTCGTGGAAGGTTCCTACGCAGTTGCCCATGCAGCAAAAATCTGCCGTCCAAATGTGATTTCTGCTTATCCTATCACTCCTCAGACCCATATCGTCGAAGACCTCTCCCAGTTTATGGCAGACGGGGAAATCCCGAACTGTGAATATATTAATGTAGAATCTGAATTCTCCGCAATCTCAGCCCTTGTGGGAGCCTCGGCAGTCGGGGCAAGGACATATTCCGCAACTACATCCCAGGGACTTTTGTTAATGCACGAGGTTCTCTTCAACGCCGCAGGAATGAGACTTCCAATTATCATGACCGTGGCAAACAGGGCAGTAAGCGCCCCGATCAACATCTGGAACGACCACCAGGATGCAATTGCCCAGAGGGATACAGGCTGGCTCCAGCTCTATGCAGAGGACGTCCAGGAAGCAGCAGACATGGTTCCTCAGATCTTCAAAATCGCAGAGGACAAAGATGTGCTCCTGCCGGGCATGGCCTGCATGGACGGGTTTATCCTCTCCCACGTCTACGAGCCCGTTGTGCTGCTTGAGCAGGACCTTACCGACGAGTTCCTGCCCAAATATGAGCCTGAACACGTGCTTGACCCCAAAAACCCCCTGACCTTCGGAGCCTTTGCAGACCCCTCGACTTACACCGAGTTCAGATACCTCCAGGAAAAGGGAATGCAGGCAGCACTTTCGAAGATCGAGGCAGTTTCCAAAGAGTTCGCAGAGATCTTTGGCAGGGACCACGGAGGACTTATCGACGGTTACCATCTTGAAGATGCTGAGGTCGTAATCATGGCCATGGGCTCAATTGTGGGTACCATCAAAGACGTAGTTGACGAGTACAGGGCAAGAGGCGAGAAGATCGGTATCCTGAAAGTCAGGTCCTTCAGGCCCTTCCCGAAGATGCAGATAAGAAAGGCCCTGAAAAATGCCAATGCTGTAGTCGTGCTCGACAAGAACATCTCCATTGGAACAAATGAAGGTGCTCTCTTTACCGAGACCAAGTCCAGCATGTACAACAGCAGGTGTGACATCCCGATTATCGGCTATACCTTAAACCACGGAGGACGCGATGTGCCCGTAGAGCTCGTAGAGAAGATAATCGAAGAGACCAAGAAGGTCGCAAAATCCGGTATTACAGTTGAGAGCCAGTTTGCTGACGTCAAGGAGGAGTTGCTATGAGTAAAACCACACCTAAAACCTACCTTGCTCCGGGACACAGGGGCTGTGCAGGCTGCTGTGATGCCCTTGCCGCAAAGTTCATGCTCATGGGAGCAGGCCCGGACACTATCGTAATTAACCCTACAGGCTGCCTGGAAGTTATGACCACCCCCTTCCCGGAATCTGCCTGGCAGGTCCCCTGGATCCACTCCCTCTTTGAAAACGGAGGTGCAGTGGCATCAGGTGTCGAGGCAGCCTTAAAAGCCCTCGGCAGAAAGGAGGGCACCAAAGTCATCGGAGTCGGTGGAGACGGCTCGACAATGGACATAGGAATACGCTCCCTCTCAGGTGCCTTTGAGCGTGGACACGACATAACCTATGTCTGTGTGGACAATGAAGCTTACATGAACACCGGGATCCAGAGAAGCTCCGGAACTCCCTATGACGCTTCAACAACAACAAGCCCAGCAGGAAAAGTTTCCTTTGGAAACCAGCGCCCCAAGAAGAACATGCCAGCTATTATGGCAGCCCACGGCTCTCCTTATGTCGCCACAACCTCAATCGGTTTCCCGCGGGACATGATAAGGAAAGTCAAAAAAGCTACCGAAATTGTGGGCCCGACCTATATCCACGCCCACGCTCCCTGTCCCACTGGATGGGGCTTTGACGGCTCCAAGACTATCGAGCTTGCAAAACTCGCAGTAGAGACCTGCCTCTGGCCCATGTACGAAATGGAGAACGGTGAGATCACTCAGGTTAGAAAGGTCAAGGACCCGAGGCCAGTTGAGGAATACCTCCGCGCACAGAAGCGGTTCAAACACCTCTTCACCATGGAAGGCGGGGAAGAAGAAATAAAGAAAATTCAGGCCGCTGCGGACTGGAACATAAAACACTATGGACTTCAGTAAAAACTGAAGTTCTACATTTTTATTTTTCTTTGGCATGAAAGTTCTTCCAGATACTTTCATTCTTTGGGTATGTTATTCGAAGAATATCATGTGCGTTTTATTTTCTTTTTTCAAGTTTTTTATCTTTTCAATGTTTAGCTCCAGAGTTATTTCAGGATGCTACAGTTTCATCTTCTGTCATCTTTGAAATTTCGAATTTCGGGACAGATATTGTTATTAACATAATTTTAGCTATTTTTGTCGCTTCTATCTCTTCACGCATAGCCTGTTGTTAAAAAGGGCATACTTATGAAACTAAACTCAAAAAAGATCTTCTGAACAAAAGTGTAGCTTAACCCTGAAAACGATGTAAATTCAATTGAAAAGCATCCAGGAATAATCCGAAAATAAAGAATTAACATTGTGAACAAAATAAAGAGAAAGAAGCCTGAAAAAGCCCGAAAAGACCAAAAAGAAGCTTAAATGGCAGATAAGCAAATTAAATACTATTAAATAGTTTCAATCCAAAATTATATATTATCTAATATCTTAGTAGGAATATTGTCAGGGATGTTGTTGCAATAAATACACTGAGTCTGACGATTAAAAACTCAATGGGAAGGGGGAAGTAATTTAGAAGATTAAAATTCGTTTAGCTCAGGCTTTATTGTAATAAACTCATTTCTAAATTCATCTGTAATACAATTCATCTGTAATACAATTCATCTGTAATACAATTCATCTGTAATACAATTCATCTGTAATACAATTCATCTGTAATACAATTCATCTGTAATACAATATTAGTTTTAAAATATATTCTGTTGTGTGGGGGGTTAAAAATTGGTATTTGTCCAGCTTAAGGTATCCTTTAGACAAACGCTGATTTTTGAATTTACTTTTACACCGCATCCAAGATTATGGGAAGAAAGTCTGGAAGTGAGTATGTGAATAAGAATAAGGGAAAAATCACAAGTATCACGAGTATCACGAGTATAGCCATTCTATTGGCTTTAATGCCGTATGAGGACAATGCCACAACACTGGGTGACAGACTGGCAAGCAGACCGAATAGGATAGAAAGGTCTCTGCTGCGTCAGATGCTTTCACTTATTTTCTCTATGATAATTTTTATTTCTATTGCAGTGTCGTTTGTGCCAGTAGCATCAGCATCTGGCGGTGCATATACATTGAAATGGTACGCTGCAGATCCTGCAGTAAATAAAGCTCCTTATTTGCCTGCATATGAGAAGTTAACACCATCCCAGCTCGCCTGTCCAGGAACTGCCGGGAGGTATCCGGATCCTCTTAATGATTCTGTGGCGTATGGTCCTACTTACAATTCTTCTAATCTTGATGCTGTGACTTCACTGGCACCAAAGGATATGGCTCTCGGGCAGATCGTGCCTTTTGAAGTTGAGATTGCGGTCAACGGCGACACAGGTCCAGAGAACGGGACCATAAATTTCACGGGTGGATGGAATACAAACACAACATCAAGTGACGATTTCGGTTACGATTCGGCATTCATGGTGTACTGCGCTTTCGTTGACACAGCAGATCCTGGTACTATTGATCCGGGAAATAATGCTAAAGTGGATTCTTTTACTTCAGAGCTTGCTAATCCAGGTACAAAAGACGAGGAGATCCAGGGAACTTTTCAGATTTCAGGACTGGACAATGGCGACAATGTGATTGTGGAAGTATGGGTCGTTCTGAAGCCCACTATCCCATCAGGGTCAACAGGCAATGTTCAAAGCCGCCTGGTCAGTGCTCAAACGGTTGCAACAGAACCAGATGACATCAACACCGGAAATCAAATCATTCCACTGCTGCAGGTACAGGAATTCTTCTCAGCAGATGCCGATATCTCAGTTAACAAGACTGACAGCCCTGATCCTGTGACCCGGGGACAATATCTCAATTATACTCTCCTGGTAAAGAATAATTCTCCTGACACTATTGCAAACGGGATTAATGTCACTGATACGCTTGACCCCAATACAACCTTTGTTTCAGCTTCAGGTGCCCCTTACAATAACACTACCAGTACTGTAACCTTCAATGTCGGTGCATTAAGTCCTGGTCAAAATGTGACTCTCTTTATAAACACTACGGTCTCCGATACAGCCCCTATCGATAATGACACGTCTGAGAATCCGGAGGCAGGTTCAGCAACTCTGCCTACTATATCTTATGACCTGCTCAACTCCGTTTCAGTTGCTTCCATTACAGACGACTCCAACACTACTAACAATACTTACTATCAGCCGACGAACGTTTTACCAGCATTTGAGCCAAGTGCTACATTGACCCTTTTGAAGCAGATAAGCAATTCTTCTACCGGTCCTTGGTCGTCCTCAATCACAGTTCCTGGTGGCAGCCCGGTCTATTACAATTTCACCGTTATAAACACAGGAAACGTACCGCTCAGCTCACTCAGCATCAACGACTCCCTTGTGAACACATCAGGCATCACACCACCCTGGCCTGAACCACTGGAGGTACTTACTTCTGCAAGCCGCATAGCTGGACCTGTGACTGCAGAAACCCTGGCAGGAACCTATCCAAACACGGCAACAGCCAATGGTACCTACGATAATGAAACATATGAATCGGGACCTTCTTCAGCTGAATATATAGTGGCTGGTGCGCCAGCATATACTATCGACAAAATAGTTACGGATGTTGCAGGCAATGGACCGGACGGAAATGTAACAGCGGCTGGAGATGTCATAACTTACCAGATAAATGTCACAAATACTGGAAATGTTGATCTGACCAACATAACCGTTAATGATACCCTGATACCAGATGCAAATCTCACAGGACCAACTGGAGATAACGCACCAACAGGAGTTCTGGATATAGGGGAAACCTGGACCTATAAGGGAACTTACACAGCGACTCAGGCAGACATAAACAGTAACGGCGGAGGAGACGGACTTATCAACAACACAGCAACGGTTGACTCTGATCAGTTGTCACCAAAAGAAGACACTGCTCAAGTACCAATAGAAGAGATACCGATAGAAGAGAATCCGGCTTACACAATTAATAAAACAGTAACTGATGTTGCTGAAAAAGGAACAACAGCAAATGTGACCAAAGCAGGAGAGGTCATAACTTACCAGATTACTGTGAACAATACTGGAAATGTGGATTTGACAAATGTAACCGTTAATGATACACTGATTGGAAATCTAACAGGACCAACAGAGTCAAAAAATGAGGATGGAATTCTCGAAGTTGGAGAAACCTGGATATTCACTGGAAATTACACAGTGACTCAGGCAGACATAAACAGTAACGGTGGAGGAGACGGATTCATAAACAACACAGCAACGGTTGATTCCGATGAACTGGAACCACTCAGTGACAGTGAAACAGTGCCAATTGAGCAGAATCCGGAATACACGATTGACAAAATCGTGACAGATGTTGCAGATCAGGGACCAACAGGAAATGTGACCAAAGCAGGAGAGGTCATAACTTACCAGATTACTGTGAACAATACTGGAAATGTTGATCTGACAAATGTAACTGTAACTGATTCTTTGATTGAAAATCTGGCAGATCCATCTGGAGATAATCCAATAACAGGAGTTCTGGAAGTTGGGGAAAGCTGGATCTTCACCGGAAATTACACAGTTACTCAGGCAGACATAAACAGTAACGGCGGAGGAGACGGATTAATCAATAATACGGCAACGGTTGATTCGGATCAGTTGCCACCAGACGAAGACACTGCTCAAGTACCAATAGAAGAGATACCTATAGAAGAGAATCCGGCTTACACAATTAATAAAACAGTAACAGATGTTGCTGGAAAAGGACCGACAGGAAATGTGACCAGAGCAGGAGATGTCATAACTTACCAGATTACTGTGAACAATACCGGAAATGTCGATCTGACCAACATAACCGTTAATGATACACTGATTGAAAATCTAACAGGACCAACTGCAGATAATCCAGTAGTAGGAGTTCTGGAAGTTGGGGAAACGTGGACCTATACGGGAACTTACACGGTGACTCAGGCAGACATAAACAGTAAAGGTGAAGGAGACGGACTTATCAATAATACGGCAACGGTTGATTCGGATCAGCTGGGACCGAAGTCAGATAATGCCGAAGTACCAATAGCAGGAACACTGTCTTACACTATCGACAAAACAGTAACGGATGTTGCGGGAAAAGGACCAGCAGCAAATGTAACCAAAACTGGCGAAATAATCAGTTACCAGATCAACGTCACTAATACCGGAAATGTGGATTTGACAAATGTAACTGTAACTGATTCTTTGATTGAAAATCTGACGGGTCCAACTGGAGACAATAATGATCCAGGTGTTCTGAATCCTGGAGAAACATGGACCTATACTGGAACTTATACGGTGACTCAGGCAGACATAAACACGAGTGGTGGAGGGGATGGACTTATCAATAACACAGCAACGGTTGACTCTGACGAGCTACCACCACAGGAAGACACTGCTCAAGTACCAATAGAAAAGGTACCTATAGAAAAGAATCCGGCTTACACAATTAACAAAACAGTAACTGATGTTGCAGGTAAGGGACCAGCAGGAAATGTAACTAAAGATGGCGATGTGATCAGTTACCAGATCAACGTGACCAATACTGGAAACGTTGACCTGACAAACATAACCCTTGTTGATTCCCTGATTTCAGCTGCAAATCTAACAGGACCAGCTGGAGACAGTAACAATCCAGGAGTTCTGAACGTTCGAGAAACATGGACTTACACGGGAACTTACAAAGTTACTCAGGCAGATATAAACAATAACGGGGGAGGAGACGGGGTAATAAACAACACGGCAAAGGTTGATTCGGATCAGCTGGGACCGAAGTCAGATAATGCCGAAGTACCAATTGAGCAGAAGCTGGAGAAACCAGATTATTGTATATACAAGTCGATAATAGGAGTCGATAAGGCTGGAGACTGTATAATCAATGAAGCTGGAGACATAATAGAATACCAGGTTGCGGTGAAGAATATCGGAAAAGGCAATCTGACAAATGTAACTGTCAATGATTCTCTGATTACGCTTACAGGGCCGACTGGAGACAATATTGACCCAGGGATATTGAATCCGGGAGAGACATGGAAATACAAAGGAAACTACACGGTAACTCAGGAGGATATAAACAGTAACGGGGGCGGAGACGGAGATATAGACAACACGGCAACAGTAAGCTGCAACGAACTCCCGGACGAAAACAGCACTAAGGAGCAAAAAATTGTTCAGACTCCGGATTACTGTATATACAAATCGATAATAGGGGTCGATCAGGCTGGGGACTGTATAATCAACGAAGCTGGAGACATAATAGAATACCAGATAGCAGTGAAAAATATAGGAAATGTGGACCTGACAGGAATTTCAGTGAACGATACGCTGATCACACTCACAGGACCTACTGGGGACAATATTGAGCCGGGGGTACTGAATCCTGGAGAGAAATGGAAATACAAAGGAAACTACACGGTAACCCAGGCAGATATAAATACTAACGGAGGCGGCGATGGGAATATAGACAACACGGCAACAGTAAGCAGCAACGAACTGCCGGACGAAAACAGCAGTGTACAGCAGCCGATTGCTCAGAAGCTGGATTTGTGCATATACAAGTCGATAATCGGGGCGGATAGGGCTGGAGACTGTATAATCAACGAAGCTGGAGACATAATAGAATACCAGATTGCTGTGAAGAATAACGGAAAAGGCAATCTGACAAATGTAACTGTCAATGATTCTCTGATCACGCTTACAAAACCGACGGGAGACAATATTGACCCAGGGATATTGAATCCGGGAGAGACATGGAAATACAAAGGAAACTACACGGTAACTCAGGAGGATATAAACAGTAACGGGGGCGGAGACGGAGATATAGACAACACGGCAACAGTAAGCTGCAACGAACTCCCGGACGAAAACAGCACTAAGGAGCAAAAAATTGTTCAGACTCCGGATTACTGTATATACAAATCGATAATAGGGGTCGATCAGGCTGGGGACTGTATAATCAACGAAGCTGGAGACATAATAGAATACCAGATAGCAGTGAAAAATATAGGAAATGTGGACCTGACAGGAATTTCAGTGAACGATACGCTGATCACACTCACAGGACCTACTGGGGACAATATTGAGCCGGGGGTACTGAATCCTGGAGAGAAATGGAAATACAAAGGAAACTACACGGTAACCCAGGCAGATATAAATACTAACGGAGGCGGCGATGGGAATATAGACAACACGGCAACAGTAAGCAGCAACGAACTGCCGGACGAAAACAGCAGTGTACAGCAGCCGATTGCTCAGAAGCTGGATTTGTGCATATACAAGTCGATAATCGGGGCGGATAGGGCTGGAGACTGTATAATCAACGAAGCTGGAGACATAATAGAATACCAGATTGCTGTGAAGAATAACGGAAAAGGCAATCTGACAAATGTAACTGTCAATGATTCTCTGATCACGCTTACAAAACCGACGGGAGACAATATTGACCCAGGGATATTGAATCTGGGAGAGACATGGAAATACAAAGGAAACTACACGGTAACTCAGGAGGATATAAACACTAACGGTGGCGGAGATGGAGATATCGATAACACGGCAACAGTAAGCTGCAACGAACTCCCGGACGAAAAGAGCAGTAAGGAACAGCCGATTGTTCAGACTCCGGATTACTGTATATATAAGTCGATAATCGGAGCTGATAGGGCTGGAGACTGTATAATCAACGAAGCTGGAGACATAATAGAATACCAGATAGCGGTGAAAAATATCGGAAATGTGGACCTGACAGGAGTTTCAGTGAACGACACGCTGATTAAGCTGACAGGACCGACTGGAGACAATGTTGACCCAGGGATATTGAATCCGGGAGAGACATGGAAATACAAAGGAAACTACACGGTTACCCAGAACGATATAAACAGTAACGGTGGCGGAGACGGAGTAATAAACAACAAGGCAACAGTAAGCTGCAACGAACTCCCGGATGAAAACAGCAGTAAGGAGCAGCTGATCTTGCTGGCATCAACCTCTACAAACAATGCAACTCCCACCCCAACATACGATGTGGATCAGAATGGAGATGATGATTCCGGAGATGGTGGCAGTAGTGGAGGAGGTGGGGGAGGCGGTGGTTCCCCTGAACCTGCAGGAAATATTAAGGTTAAGGAACTTGCACAGGCTTTCGTTACAAATGGGAAGGAAGCAAGGTTTAATTTCACAAAGAATGCCACCTGCGTTGTGTATGTGAGTTTTGATGCAAAGAAGACCATGGGCAAGATCACAACCACCGTAGAGATGTTAAAAGGAAAATCCACGCTTACCCGGGATGCACCCGAAGGCGAGGTCTACGATTACCTCAATATCTGGGTTGGAAGCGGCGGATATGCAACTGAAAAGAATATCGAAAACGCAGTCGTCTGCTTCAAGGTTGAAAAGGCCAGGATGGAGGAAAAAGGCATAAATGAATCTTCCATAACCCTGAACAGATACAATGATGGGAAATGGAGCAAGCTACCAGTTTCCCTGTTGAAGGAAGACAACAAATACCTGTATTTCACAGCCGAAACTCCGGGATTCTCTCCCTTTGCAATTACAGGGCAGACAAATGAACTGGATGCGGATATAAGAGGAACGGAGTCTGAATCAGAGATTAACGCTTCTGAAGGATATACAGAATATACAGAATCAGAAACCGAACAGAAAGACGGTAAAAGTACACCTGGCTTTGAACTGGTTTATGGGATAGTCTCTCTGCTTGCCATATTCCTGTATAGAAGAAAGTAAAAACAGAAGAAAAAACAGCACCGAACAGCGGTTTAGTAAAAGAGAACTGATGAAGTCCTGTACAAAAAACAATTGGATGAAGGGTTGATCCCTTCATCTTATTTTTATCCTTCATCTTATTTTTATACATTTTTGCCTGAAACAGGAAAATAAAAAGAAAGTAAAGTTAGTCATTTATTAATCAAGTTACCGAGATACTTGCACTTGGAGCTGTATCCGGCAGATTGCAGGTCCACCCCTCTTTTATCACGTTGTTGACTGTGAAAGTGAAGGTTCCCTGTTTCACTTTTTTTGCCCATCCTGAAGTGAATGTAACTTTTCCATCACTGCCGGTCACCCCGGAACTGTCGCCACTTTTAACGATACCGCTCCAGGAACCATACACAGTAACACCTTCAACCGGCGACCCGCTTACATCCACAACGCTTACCGTAGCTAAAGCTCTTGTATTTACTCCAGATTTCTGTATACTCATGCTGATATTACTAACATACATCTCGTTAGCCTGTGTTTCTGCTGTAGTAGTAAAGCTGTAATAGGTTCCATTGTTGTTATCAGTTGCAGAATTATTGGCAATATCTGCAGACAGGACTTCATAATAATAGGTGGTTTCAGGAGTTAGATTAGTCAGCTCAATGAAGTGCGTGTCTGTCAGGGAGGCGTTGTACTTCTGGACTGCACCGGATAAGTCGGGGTTTATGCTGTACCTGACACAGGTATCGCTGACCTCATCCGTGTTCCATGAAATTGTAGCCGAAGAGGAATTTGCCTCTGTATTTACGTTTGAAATTAAGGGAGCTTTTGTGTCCGGAAGGGTGGTAAATGCACCAGAAGATGTGTTGACATTTCCTGAGACATCCATTGATTGGACTTCATAGTAATAGGTGGTGCCAGCCGGGAGATCTTCTAAAACAAGGGAATGGCTTAAAACCATGGCTGCATCATAAACTCTGAAGTCAAGGTTGCCCGCTTCGGTCCCGTATTTGACAAGGCTATCACTTTTTTCGTCCGTAGTCCAGCTAATTTTTGCTGAGTAAGTGGAAGGTTCCGAGGACACTTCGGAAATAACAGGAGCGGTGTTGTCAATAAAAATAGCCGCAGCAGCCTCTGCGTCCACAAGCCCAAACCCGTACCATGGATCCCTGCCAGATGCGCCCAGGTCTTCAGCAGTTTCCTGCAGGCGGGTTCTTACCTGGGTATTACTCCAGTCGGGGTTTGCAGCCCAGACAAGTGCTGCAGATCCTGCAACATGCGGGCAGGCCATAGAGGTCCCACTCGATAATAGATACCCTTCCCCCGGGACGGTAGACTTTATGATCGCACCCGGCGCCGCCAATTCAGCGGCAGGGCCAGTACTGGAATAGCTGGGTCTTGAGTCTAAAGAAGAAGTTGCAGTGACTGCAATGACCGAGTCGTAATTTGCCGGGTAATCCACAGAATCGCCAGTCCCGCTGGAATTTCCATCATTCCCGGCTGCTGCAACAAGGAGAATTCCTGAATCATATGCACGGTTGCAGGCGGCTCCAAGAGTGGAGGAATTGTAATCCATTCCAAGGCTCATTGAGATAATTTGTATGTCATTGTCAATTGCCCAGTCGATTGCTGCAACAATACTACTGAGGCTGCTGCTTCCTTCACTGTTAAAAACCTTCAAAGCATACAGGTCTACTTCGGGAGCAACGCCCAGAATTCCTATACCATTGTCTTCCGCTGCAATGATTCCGGCACAATGGGTCCCATGCCAGTGGTCATCCATAGGGTCATTATCCCCATTGACGAAATCGTATCCACCGCAGTAATAATCATTCAGTTCGGAGTGTGTATAATCGATACCCGTATCGATTACCGCAACTTTCACTCCAGTACCTTTGTTATTGCTGTGAACCTTTTCTGCATCTATTCGATCGACTCCCCAGTAGATTTCATCATCAAGGAGCTTTATTTCACAGTCTGGTTCGATATAAGCGATTTTGCTATTCTTTGACATTTTTTCAATTGCTACTTCAGGAATATCTGCAGCAATTGCAGGAATATGTTTATAATTATATTTTATAACTCCATGTTCCTGAACGAGCCCTATATCTGCTTTATCTTTAAAACCTACAATTACAGGAACTGCTCCAGAAGTGCTTATCATCATTCCATAAATCAGCAGTAACAAAACAAATAATTGGATAGAGTGTTTCATAAATTTTATTTAAGAGTACATATTATATAAATTTAGGCACACGATGAAGATATCTCTATAAAGTGTACAAAATAATTTGTCTGTCCGCAACTATTTGAACGAAAAAACGCATAAGAAATTTTCGAGTGAAATGTCGTTTTTAAGACAAGTTCTTATTTTAAAATTCATGTTTGTTATTTCATACAGCAGTGATGAAATTGCACAGTACGTCCCTCAACATAAATAAGTCAGTCCTTCTTCAGTTGCTTCATCCATCTACCGAGAATTATTTATACTGAAGCTTCATGAACACAGTGCCGTAACTTGATATGTTAAAAGAGTATAGTAAAGTTCACATACAGATTACTACCACAATTATCACAATAAGTAGGAGACCACAAGGTGATATAGATTTCAAGCTAAAGCGTTTGAAAAAAGAATTATCATTTTGTCGTACACTACTGTTTTTATCATTAAATTTATCTATTGATGTTTTTCCCCTCCATCAATGATAATTTATTTCAGAGTAATTAAAATTATATTTATGGCATAATTTCGCGAGAAATCTAAAAAGAAAATATAAAAATCTCTAAAATAATCTATCGGATCAGAGCTTGAGTAGAGTTACTTTGAAAATAAATTGAATTGAAAAAAGCTTAAAAAAGCTTTTAAAAGCCATGAGGGAGATTTAAAAGTCCAGTTAAAATAGAATATTACTCCAATTATTTTAATCCAAAATTATATATTTGTCGAGTATACATATCAGAAGTTACTGTAAGAATATGTTGTAAGAACGTTGTCTTCTTTAAGGTCAAAATTCCTACAGTAAAGATTTAGTAAAGGGAAAACTTCATGCGGGAGGGAATTAAAAACGTTATTGGTCCAGATAGGGGATACTGTCGACAAATTCGGATTTTTTAACTCGCTTCTACATGTTTAGATCCAAATATATGGGAAAAAGTTTAAGGGAGTGAATAAATGAAAAAGCTAAAGAGTGAAATTCTGGAAACGAATATAACAAAGCTGATTTTGCTTTCCGTGGCTCTTACAATAGCAATGGTAGCCGTTATATCCAGCGCATCTGCTGCCGCGCCGGAGCCAAACTACGGAAGTGGTATTGCTGTAGATGGTATTTATTCTGACTGGGATCTTACTAACGACTACTTTGCTGACATGTATGAGGCTGGAGACTCAACAAAAAATGTGACATCACAGCTCTACCTGCGCTACAACTGCACTGAAAAAGTGATGTATGCTCTAGTGCTAGAAAAAGATCCATATAAAGCTGTGCTATCACCTAATGATGCTTTTATTGTAATCACGAATGTAAACAACAAAGTTGTTAACGGAAATAGCGGCAATGATGGGGTTCCGCCGGACTTCAAATGGGTCAATGTTAGTGATGATCTAAAAGGTTATGAAGCCTCCTTTAATATTAGCGAAGGCACCTATTTAATGGGT
>Ga0208826_1001976_pt1 | contig 15930 bp, 13 predicted proteins | sample AD_UKC115_MetaG_FD_184451 | JGI IMG/M metagenome (GOLD analysis project Ga0208826, IMG submission 184451) | Active sludge microbial communities of municipal wastewater-treating anaerobic digesters from Hong Kong - AD_UKC115_MetaG (SPAdes)... | ecosystem: Engineered > Bioreactor > Anaerobic >...
CGACAGATTCACATTGCTCATGTTCAGGATTTCATTCGGGTACCCCGCATTGATCATCCACAAGTCGCTAATCGTTGGCTGAAACGACAAGTCCGCCGTGCGGCCATCCGAAAACTTCCAGATCGGATTGCCCGACGCATCAGCATACAGCACCCCGCCGGTGGCTTCCGTGTCCGGCTGCTCGAGTTGACTCAGGAAAAATTGATAGCCGTAATTGCGGAACTTCTTTTCCGTGCCATCGGCGCGAAGCCAGGACGAGGCTTTCGTATCGGGAAACCCCGTTGTCGGTTTGCTCAACAACGGATCGCCGGGTTCAGCCCCTTCAATCCACCGACAGCACAGAAGCAGAAATAGACACAAGGATCGGATAGTAATTCGCATTGGTTCGTTCCCCCACGCATAGCCCAACATATTGCTGCATGCTTCCGGCATTCTCTGCCGTCGTGATTCTCCCATTCGCCGCCGCATAAACCGGAGCGCTGATTCCGATCACTTCATTGTCATTAGCCCTTAAGTTCTTCACTTCCCCTGCAACCACAGGGCGAAACTTCTGTTGCGGGAATGCCGCTTCTCCCACGCAAAACGCCGCGCGAACCCCTCCTGCCGGATTCGCAATGGCAATCACCCCATTGGCGTCATAGCCATACAAAAGCCCTGCATTGAGCACGAAGGCCGCATTGTTGAGCATCGTTTCGCTTCCTGATACGCCCGACCCGCCGCGCAAGTTATTAACCGCCGCAATGATCCGCTTGAGATTGTCTCGCACGGCCAGATCCTTGATAACCCCCGTTAAGACAAGCATGGCCCCTTACCGCCCTGTCTCGGTTTCAGAAACCAGCACCGTCTCTGATACGCCTTGAATCTGCATTTTCCCCTGCACAAAACCGCGTAAACCCACTTGCAGCGCCTTGGACGGCATCGGGCGCAGGAACACTTCCCCCGATACCCGGCGCAACAGCGATTCATTGGCCTTGTGTGCATAGGCCGGCGCACTTACATCCGCCTGCAAGGCATTGGCCGCCGCTGTATAGACCTCCACGTTCAGCGGCAAGTCCCCCACTCCGCTTTGTTCCAGCGATACGCTTTTAACGACGGCCTCTTTCTTCGTTCTTTGCTCGATAAACCGGACGGAATACTCGATGGGAGCCAGCAAAATCACCGCGCCATCTTGCACCGGGGTCGGCCACACATCGGCAATCGTGATCGTATCGGCCGTATTGCTAAGAATCGTCGTGCGGAAGGACACCCCGCCCTGAATCCGCACGAGCGAAATGCCCTTCAACCCGTCGCCATCGGTCGGCAATACGCCAGGCGAGGTATCGACCGTCACCGTGCCATTCGCAGGCGGAGCAGGGGGATTGGGCTGGATAACCGAGGCAGTGTAGCGGAGAACTGGAGAAGGGCAGCCGAAGCCGAACACATCATCGCGCCCGACCTCGTAGATATAACCATCGGCCCCGCCTGCGAATGTCTTTTCCGCCAGTTCCGGCACATCGGCGGCTAAACTTTCCCCATGCAGCACACTGCAAAACCGCTGCGAATCGCCCCGATACAAGGCATCATGCGAGAAATCCAGCGCCGCAAACGGCCCGTAATCCTCCGGCAACGGCTGCTCATCGACAAAGGAGCCTTCCGCATGCGTCTGGATCGGCCCGGAACCATGCTCCACAAAGTTGATTTGCAGCGTGGCAAAACGTGGCATGTAAAACGCAAATGCCTTGGACAGATCGCGCACGTCGCTGTTGGCGAACATCCCATTGAGCGCCGCGCTTTGATCCACCACCTGAAAATCCGCCGCGCTGGCAATCACAACTTGCCCAGCCGCCGTCAGCCAGCAAACGCGCCCATTGGGCAGAGAAACAATGCTCCTTGTGGAGATTGCCCCAGGAACGCCGGAAATCGGTTCGGGCTTGCGATAAACCAACGCATAAGGGTCGTCATCCATCGCCGTGACATCGGGGAACATGCGCCAGACGCTATGCTTTCCAATCACCAACGTATATTCGTTCACCTTGGACAGCCCCATGATCTCATCGCCGGGCATGTCAATATCGAGGTAGTTCTTGTAGGCCACATATTCAGGGCAAGCGCCCAATTCGCTCGTCTTGGTGCTCCACCAGACGCGGTTCTTGCGCCCCTTGATCACATAGTTAAACTCGCCACTGCGCCCCATCCATGGCACATAAACCCCCGTCTGCGGGTTCAAGTAACCGATGGAAATATGAGTGGCGTCGATCCAGTCCAGAATGCGATACAGGCGGCCCTTTTCCGATTCATCCTGAATATGAATGTCTCGCCCAACCATGCCCGGTGTGAAAAAGCCATTGTCCACTTCCACAATGTCATAGGCATTACGAACCGTGACCGTGCCAAGCCGGTGATCCAACTGGCGAGCGCCCAAAATCCGGTCGTTGTCCACAATAGCCACTTCCACCGAAGGCCATGTCCCGCAATACGGATGCAGAATCGGAGCCTGTTGCAACTCGGTTTCCACCTGGTCTGCCGTCAACGGGATAAAGCGCAATGGATCAACCGAAGCCGTAGGCGCAATCAGCACCAGCGGAAGAACTCCGGCCCCCACGTCCTCCGGCCACGAATCGTGTGGCGCGATAGTTAGCGTGGCAATGCCGGTTGCGCCGTCATAATCGGCAATTCGCGCCGTGACTCCGCGCAATCTTTCCACGGCGCACGTATCGCGCACGATGACGCGCCAGTTGTTGTAATAGTCATTCTCGCGCGAGACATACAACTGCCCATCTGACACATCGGACCCAAGGGGAAGCGTGATGGTTGTGGCATTGGCCGTCACCGACGTGCAGCACATCGTGTCCATCGGGTGCGCCACAACCGCTAATACGCGGTCATCGGCGATATAGGCCAAATCCAGCGCCAGCGTCTTGTCCAGCGTAAATGCCCCGCCGGCATAACGGAGAATCTTGCAGATTTGCCCGGTCGTATTATTCAGCCCGTCGCCGTTGGCTTCGCGCGCGGTGATAAACAAATGCCCATTATAGGCCCCGGTGGTGGAAACCGGCATTTGCGCATCGGTGGAGGTATAGGGATTGGCAATGGTGATTTCTTTGCTTGGCCCCGGCCAATCATCCTCGGTAATGCGCATGCAGTCAGTTGGATAGCGATAACGTGTCATCCCGCATTACTCCGGCAAGGTAATATGCAGCAGCGCCGTCATGTCCTCGGTCATTGCCACATCGGCATGCGGGTCATCGACCAGCGTCCAGCCCGCGCCGGGGAATCCCGCGCGATTGATCGAAACAGTTCCTGTCTTTCCTACATACCACTTCGCCACAAATGAACCCTCGGCAGGCTGCACAAAATCCAGTCCCGCCGTGCCAAAGCGTGGAACCCGCAATTCAAGCGCAATGGGATAGGTTGCCCCTGCCCCGCTATCCTTTGCCAGTTCGTAACTCGCGCCATCCACCGAAACCGTCTGGTTGTTCACCGTATCGTCATTGATCAGTTTCAGCGTAAAGGAGTTGGCTTCCTTGGCCTCTTGATCCGTGCCAATGGAAACCAGCGACAAGACAAACGGATCATTCCCGCGCAAGGTATCAGGAACTTGAATGCCCGGCATCGTTGTCACCAGACGGAAAACAGGGCTGCCGTCTGCCATCACGCCCCACTCTGGCTTGGACAGGTAAATCAAAATACGGTCACAGTCTGGATATTCCGGTCGTTGCTCATTCATCAGCCGATTCTTGCTCAGCACGTCATTCGCCATGCCATTGTTGAGCGTATCGTAGAACCCGCGATAGCCGCCCAAATCCAGCCGAAGCGCCATCCCTTGTTCATCCCCAAGGTCAAGCATCGTTGAGTAAGGCGAAGGGTCAGAACGGAGATTACGCTTGGAGTCATACCAGCAAAAACAGGCCATCACCTTGCCGGTAAACGGCCCCGGCTCAGGGATCGTTTCGGCAATGTTGCCAAAGGAAAAGCGCATTTGCCCGTAATCGCCGGACAGGTCATCGGGAACCGGCTGCAATAAGCGAAACCCAACGGAGGTAATGGTAAACGTAGATTCAGCGATGGTGGGCGCAGGCAGGTCAATCAAGTGCCAGACATTTGTCACCAATGGCAGCCAGAGGGGGAACTCATACACCGTTCCACCCAAGTCTTGCGCGTTGGCAATCAGGAGCGACAGTGTGTTGCTTGGCAGCGTCGTGTTCAATCCATCGACGCGAAAATAAAACTGCATGCGCTTATGATAGTCTTTGTAGTAGTCGGACGGCTGCGCCAGGTTCTTTTGGCAAAGATTCCCCTGCCCTGTCGCACTATTAAGGATTAAGTGCTGGTCTGAAATTGTGACTTGCGTATAGGGAACCCCGTCGCCATTGGGCCAGAACCAGGGGGCCTGATTAACCCCCGCCACCGAAACCCCTTCTTGCGAAGCGCTAAACCCGCTCCCGGCCTCTTCCACCATCGAACCTTCACGAATCTCCGCAATCAGCGTCGGCGCCAGTCGCGGAGGCCGAATACCGCACTCGCGCACCGTCTGACCGTCAAACACCGCTGGCACGGATAACTGGTCAAAGATAAAGGTCTTGCCCTGCATCTGGTTCAGCGCGGGATATTCATGGTGACCCATGCGGTAGAGTTTCGGGCGCGACTGCGGAACACCATCGGCATTCGCATAGTTCATCATCAGGATTGGATTGGTTTCCGAATCCCACGGTGCTCCGCTGTCGGCATCCCAAATCTGTGTGCTTTGGATATTGGGATGAACTCTCAGATTCAACACCCGCCGCTGTGCCCCGCTGTAATCCACCACGGCCAGCCCAATGCCCATGACGCCAAACACAGAAGAAGCATCAAACAGCACAACGCGCTTGGTATTGTCCCCCGTCGCATAGCGTTCCAAATCCTCGAGGCGGGTCAGTAGCTTGCGCGTATAGCCATAATATGAAGTCAGCGCCATCCCGCCATTTTCAAGGCGCAAGTTCTTCCAGCCCGGACACCCTTCTCCGGTCTGGTTCGGCGGCGTGGGCGGCCCGACATAGCCCTTAGCGAAGGACAGAGGTTGCGTTACTTCCTTCATTGCGCCCCTCCAGTTTCTTGTACCGAGCCAATAAAGCTTCACGCAGGCCAAACCCAGGAGCCTGCAAGGACTTCAACACATCGGCCTGGCCATTCAAACGCAGGTTATTTTCCAGCGCAGAGGCCGAAAGCGTCTCGCGGATGCGCGTTACAAGGGATTCTTCGCTTACGCGCAAAACGTCATACAGCAATATCCCTAGAGGAGAAGTCGCCAGTGCGTCCAATTGCGCGATGATCTCTTGCAACTCAAAGGGGGAATCCTTGGCCGAAAGGTCTAAGTAGGTCGCCAGAGAGAAACTCATCGCATCCCTCCGCGCGTTTGTTGTGTCAGGTTATTGCGCTGCTGGAACTGGTCGCCTGGCGCATTGTTCACCGCCGGCCCTTGGCCGCCTTGCTGCGGCAACATGCCTTGCTGCATGGCCTGAATCGCCATCATCTGCGTTTGCATGGCCTGCATCTGCTGCATGATGTTCTGTGTGGCTTGAATATGGATGGGAAGCATGTAGGCTAAATTGCTGATTTGCTCTGGAGAGAAGCCAAACCGCGCGGAAAACATTTCCATCGCCTTTTGAAACAGCGCCCCGCCGCCGCCCGAAACCTGCTGCGCCTGCATCAGCGCCTCTTGCACCATGGTCAACATGCCCTGGTGAAATGCCAAATGCGTGGCGAAGTCCTCGCCTTCAACCGGGGCAATCCAATTGCCTTCGGCCAGTTGCTTGGCTTCTTCTTCGGGAGCCAGCGGATCGCGTTTCTGCGTCAGCAAATCCTCGCCGTTGCGAATGCCGTTAATCTCGAAGATCACTTTGGCGCATTTTTTACGATCCAGCGTCGTGTCCTGCGGCCCGAATACCTGAAACAAGCGCTCGATAACCGTGGCAATCACGGCATTATCCGCTGTGGCCAGCACCGGATGCACCACTTGGAACTGTTCTTCCAGATCATATTCATCGGCCTTCTCGTCCGTTTCGCTTGGCGTAAGCAGCGTTTCCAAATCAGCCGATAAATAGCCGGCCACTTCTCGCGCGTAAGCCAGGAACTTCTCGCGCCCCATGAAAAACAGCACGTCCTCGATCATGCACTTGATCAATCGGCACAACTCTCGCGCCTGTTGCACAACCAAATCCGAAAGAACCGTCTGGCTTTTCTGGTCGTTGAACTGGATTTCTCCCAACGTTCCCGTCCCAGAAGCCCGATCCATGCCCTTGGCTGCGGCCAGAACGCCCGTCGTGGCCTCGAACTCCTGCCGCAACGCGCCGATGCGTTGATAGGTGGCCGGATCAATCTGGACAATGAACTCTCGGATCGCCTCGGAAATGTTCGCATGGCCCGGCGTGGCCTCAATCAATGCCCCCGGCTCGCGGCGCAAGCGGTTGAAATCATCCAGCGAATGACTGCCAAGAATCTTAGTATCGACCATGGCCGCCGGATCGCCGTTCTGGCGTACGGCCAGCATGGCGTAATTCAGGATCAAGTCCGCCGCGTCCTCCAGTTTCCCCCCCACATCAATGATGGATTGGCCAAAGAACTTGGCCCCATCTCGAATCCAGCGGAAAACGAACATCGAATTGCGCGGTCGCTTGTAGGCCGATGGGGAAAATTGCAGGAGATGCTTGCCAATCTGGCGAATGGCGGGAGCATCGCTCTGGTCAATCAGGCTGTCGCTCAGATACGTCACGTGCCAGTGCGTCATGCGTGAAAGTTTCGCGCCCCATGCTCGCAGATTGTTCGGGTCGTCGGGCAGGGGCAGCCCAAAGAACGCGGCCAGCCGTGGGGTAAAGACGCCCGACTCCACCCATGCCGCAATGGGAATTGCCCCCTCGAACTCCAACAGAGTGAACTCTGGGAAAACTGAGGTTTTCCCGCCGCTTTCAGGATGACTCTGGTCGTATTCGCGTTCGATGGAACGCAGTTTCTCTAAATTGCGATACTTCCCGCTGCGCAGGACGCGGTATTGAGGCTGCCCATACGGGTCAACCGTGGGCAGTGGCTCGTATTCCTCGACGTATTCATTGGCTTCAAGGGAACGCAAGGTGCAGTGTGGGGTCAAAAACCACACGCCTTCCTGATCGCGTGGCTGTGGCTTCTCGTAATCGGTGACAAACACATCCTTCAAGGGCCAGACGGTGAAAATCGGGCGATACGAGCCGGGGCGTTCCTCCCAATTCTCTTTCGAACACTGCAATTGCGTGGGAACCGCCGGCTCATAGCGCAAAATGACTGTTCCATCGCGCCCCACCGTGTCGGTCATCAGCGTGGCTACCGTGGAAAAGAACTCCCCGCGGCGCAATAAGTCATCCACAACCGCGACCAACGCGCGTTCCAAATTGTCATTGCCCTGTTTTTCACCGGAGAATTGGATTTGATAGAACCGCTTGGCCGATTCAAAAAGCATTCGGCGCACCGCTGCCGCGCCAAAGGTAATCCCCTGCTTGCTCCACCCATGCGTAAGGCCCAATGGCGCATGGCCATCGCCGCTGGTAGGATCAACGCTGCCATCTTCCTTCAAATTCAAGAGCATCTTGCCCTGCGCGCGACGCGCGTTCTTCTCCAAACGCTCCTGAAACTGTTCAGCGGTTCGCAAAGCCGCGCTATTCAGGCGCATTTGCTCGAGGCGATTGATGACATGCCCCTCAAAGGCGGATAATTCCGCCTGCAACGCCTCGTCGCCATTGGCCTGCATGGAGAAAAACTCCACTTCTGGCGACGATTGCGCAGGATTCGGCGCGTATGTCCCGATGGGGCGAGCGGAAAAATCAGTTCTCAGGTCATCCATCGCCGTGTTACCTCAAGAAATTGGTGTTCAAAGACGGTTTCCACGATCCAGAAAGAACGCCTGGCTGCGGAATGGCGTACAAAGCCAAACGTTCTTGAATGGAAGCCATTACGGACTGATACAAAGACGGTTCAGTGGTCTGCAAATGAAGACCAGCAGCCAGTTCGCCCGGCAAATTCTCCAACACGCCATGGATGACCTGTTCCACGATGGACGCTTGCGCCGTTACAAACATCGCCCCGGCCACCGTGACCCCCTCATAGGCTGATTCCAGAGTAATGGTGTAGCTGTTGCCCCCATCGCTCGTGATGGATTTGACCATTGACCACTGCACCGGCACTTCGCGCAGCCCGTCAATGGTGCTGCCGTCAATCTGTGCGCTGGTAACGAAGCCGATTTCGTCACCAGGAGCAATGCTGCCCGTGACATAACCAGCCATCGTGGCCGTCACCGTGCCGCTGCCTGCCGTGGCGTTCGCGGTAAACGCCTCATTCCAGACCATGCGCGAAAGCACATTGGGCCGCGCGAGATATTGATACTTGATTAAGGCCGAAGTGGATAAGGCGGGGTAGTAGGACACGCGCCCAGCCTCCATGCCTGTGCACCAGTAAAGGGGAACGCCCGGCGTCAATCCAAGCGATTGGCGGTCAAACATCGAGCGAGCCGTGATCCGATCGGGTTTGGCGATTAACACGCCATTAGCATCAGTGATGGACAGGGCATAAATCTCGCCATTGAGAATGTCCGAAGGCAGGAATGCGCTGATAGACAGCGCATTAGCCGCTACGCTGGAAACTTTCTGCAAGAGTTTGTTGCGTGTGCAGATCTCCAGAATCGCCTCATTGACCCGTGACAGGATCATGGCATCGGTGAAGGCCGGCGAAGAACGCAACTCGCTTCGTTGTTCGAGCACTTGCAGAAACCGATTGCGATAGGTGGCAAGGTTATAGCCAGCCCCTGCATAAATCGAAGCGGGAATTATGGGAACCCCTGAACCTGTTCCGCTCATGCCACAACCTCTGAATCGGGATTGTTAAAGGTGAAGCCCGTCTTGGTGCACCACAGGTAAACCGTGCCGGGGTCAAGATCGAATGAAACCGCACCGAATTGATCCGTATATCCGGCGGCAATTTGATTTGTCCCGGCCTGATCCGTGGTGACTCGCACGAAGGCATCGGCAATCGGCGCATTATCTACGGCGCTGGTCAGCACATAACGCCAATGGACTGATCCATCACCCGGCCCGCGCTTGACCACTTCGTTCATTACATTGCCAATAGCAGTCTCAAGTGGGGACAAGTCGGGATCGGGAATCACAATCGCCTCAATGGCACCTTCAATGGCCCCCTGTGCAGCGGTCACATCGGCTGTAGTTGCCAGGCCATCGCGTATCTCCGCGATCTGTTCCGCGCTTAACCCCACGCTTGCTAGCGCATCGGCAATGGCCTTGAGCGTCTGCGTCGTCCATCCCGCGCCCTTAATCGCCGTCAACGTGGACTCCAGCGCCAGACCGCTTTGAATCTCCGCCACCGTGGGAATCGTCAGCGCATTGACCGCCGCCGTGGCTGTGGTGTCGAAGCCGGTCTTGTCAATGACTGCCGCATCAACCCGGTTAGCCGTCGTGAATCGAAACTGATCTGTGGCGGTTTTTACCGCCTCCAAATTATCTCTGTCGGTTTGAGTAAACACTTCGGGCAATGCCTCCATCGACCAGTTGATCGGGCTGGAAATGGTAATATCCGAGATGGTTTTCGTCTCATAACCAGCCTTGGCGACGGTCAGGGAATGCGGGGAATAAAAGGTATTCGTGTTAGTGGAACGTTGTGAGCGCTCATAGGTCACAATCTGCTGCGCAATCTTTCCATCCGCACCGGTTGTCACGGAAAACACTTGTGTCCCAAAACGGTCGGTCAACGTCACGGTTGCACCAGAAACCGGCGTCCCCGCCGATGTCTTGAACAACAGGTCGAAGGTATAGGCCAGCAGGATCACCGCGCCAGACGCGGAGCCAGCGAAGGTATAAGCGCTTTTCTTCGGGTTGATGAAGCGAGCGGTCTTGTCGGCAATGTTGTTCCAAAAAGTGGCCGGGGTATCGGCATCCGCATTCCAGACATCAATGTTATTCCCGCAGGCAAACCCGGACACACCGGAGGAGGCGGCCAGCAAATCCTCAAGCGTCCCACTGGCATCCACGCGGAAATACCCGCAACCATACGTGGAAACGCGGCGCAAGGTTAGAGACGAAATCGAGGAAAGGAAAATGATAAAGGAACTGAGTGTATAGCCGATGAGTTGCACCCCGGCCATCCCGACCGTGGCACAGCGGATATATAAAACTTGGCTGTTTCCTCGATGCTCCAGGCTGGAGGCATACGCCAGCAATGTCCCCCCATTCCCAATATACATATTCGCCGTAGGACAAACGCTCAGAAATGTCCCATTTTTCCCGTATGCGCCGCTGGACTCGCCCAGGATGAATGTGGCATTTGCCAGCGGATTCGGGCATTTCCCATCGGCAAAGCGCACAATCTCATTCTTGCTCGAAAAATAGGTGGCTGTCGTTCCATCCCCAATGTTCAAATTCGCCGCCACCAGATACACATTGGCAATAGGGGAGGTAATCACGCCCCATCCGTTTGCGGTGTCAGCCGTCAATACATCGGCAAACGTGGCCGGCGCGCCACTCGTCCCGCCTGTGACACTCAACGTCGTAGTGCCTGCGTTATAGGTAACCGCAATCGCCATTATTCCGGCTTCCAGTTCAGCAGATCGTAATGATTTTCTGCCAAGTCGGCATAAAACGCCTGCGCCTTGCCCAGAATGGTAATCAATTCATTAGCCGAAGACTCCGGCACAATCGGGTTGCGGTTATACCCCGCAATCTGCGCCCCTTGCGAAAGCGCATCCTGCAACGTGAAATAAAGGTTCTGCGCCAGCGCTCGTGCCGCGAAAAAGTCAGCGGCAGCCTTCTGGTCACGATGGAGTTGATCCAATTCTTCGCTAGTCATTTTCATGCCCTCGCCTTCACGTTGCAGGCAATAATGCCGCTTTACTCCGGGACGACTGTTAGCGGGTCAAGCAGCATGCCACCCGCCTTCCACGAATCCCCTGCGCTCAAGTCATCCATGGACACCTGGCGCTTCTTCTCAATGTCCTGAATGGCCCACAACGACGAATAGCGGGAATGGATTTCCACCTGATAGCGCCGTGCATCGAGCACCTTACCCATGCGGAAATCATCATCGGCGCGAACCTTGGTCAGAACGTCCTTAATTGCATAAGGCGCGTTCTTATGCGCCACGAGGAACCGCTCAATCTCTTCCGGCGTGGCCTCATCCATCAGGTGCAATTCGGCCAATTCCTCTTTCGTGATACGCACCAGCGGATTTTCGGCCACATTGCAATGCCCGATACGCAGGTAAATAAGGTCGGAACGAAATGGCTTGGGGTCTTTCAGGTCGCTGCCAGGACCATGGAACGGCCGCATTTCCATGATTAGCGGCTCTCCTACTGTCTGGCGTCCTTCCTGGAACTGGCTCTGGCGGCGTTCGCCAGGGAAAATCACTTGCCGATACATTGGGCGGTTGATGGTGAAAAATAGCGTATCCGGTAACCGACGTTTGCAAAACGCAATCACATCTGGACGCGAGATACGGGGTGCGCCGGGAATACGGGTCTGGATAGACGTTGTTCCCAACGATTCAGAATGGCGGCGCAGTTGTTCATTTTCCTGTTTTAGCCGCTCAATGTCCTGCTGATAGCGCGAATCACGCTCTTCCAATTGCCGCGTCATGCGCTCTTCCATCAGTTTCAGGCGCTCTTCCAGTGTTGGCGCCTTCTTTTCGTCGCTCACGAGCTACTCTCCTTGTGTTTATGGCTTGACCAAAACGGCCAAGGTGAAGGTTGTTCCATCATCGCCACTAAACGTGTGCGTCTGCGCCGAAACAATTGAACCAGCAACCTGCATGTTTGCGCCTGGACGGATGTTCAGGACGGAGCCGGACTGCAAATCGACCGTTCCACCTTGATAAACGGTGATCGAGTCGGTTTGGACATCAACCATCTTGGCCCTCAGGGCCGCACCAAGCCCGACCACCACAATGAATCCCGCAATCAAAGCCGTAAGAATCTTCTTCATGTCACTTATCCTCATGAGAAAAAAGGGCGAGAGTGTGTCCCGCCCCTTTCAGTCGGTTTATTCGGCGTCGGTGTTACCGGCGAAGCCGAAGTCGCCCTCGACCGTCATGGTCAAGGCGTCCATGTGCGTGGATTCCACCGCCACCACCAGCCGTTCGCCCGGCTCGCTCACCAACGCCAGATTCCCCCCGAAGGTGAAGATGGTATCAGTGGCATCCGCCACCGGGGTCAATGCCACCAGCAGCACATCGGCGCTCTGCGTGGAGCGATACACCTTGACCGTGCTGGTCGAGGCGTCATCCGTTCCCGCGTTGACGATGATGCGGCGGATGCGCGAAACGCGGTTGTAGCGCTTCTCGGCATTCGGGCTGCGCGTGGGAATCAGCGGAAGTGTCGTGCCGGTGATATGCGGTTGCGTGGCGGCGCTCGAAGTCGCGGCGTTGCAGCGGGAAGCGGCATTGCCAAACGCGCTGGGTTCCGCCTCGGAACCGATGCACAGAATGCCGGCTTTGGCCGCGCTCACATCCCACACCACATCCGTGCCGATGGCGGTTACCGCCGTCGCGCCCAACGCCTTGATGTTGGTGTCCAGATCGGCACGGCGAGAATCGACAAGCCACGCCTTCCACTTGCCGTCCGTATCGGCGTTGATCAGGTCAACCACCGCGCCAACGCTCGTGGCCTCGGCGGCGCCAATCACGCCCGGAGTGGCGCCTGTCGGATTAACCGACACATCATTGGCCCCACCGACCTGAAACGTATAGGCTCCGGCGGCAATGGTGATCGTAGCCGCGCCTGCGCCCAGATAAGCCACGCGAAAGGCCACCGGCTCATCACCGGCCAAGGTCGCCTGTCGCTTCTGGTACTTCTCGATTTTCGGGAGTGTCACACCACTCATGGAAGTTGCTCCTTCCTGTTGGTTGAGAGGAAAGGGGCGAACGGATCATCCGCCCCCTTGGATTTAGGCGGCGTATTTGATGTTGTAGAGGAAGCCAAACGCAGCCGGGCATTCGCACTTCAGGCCCACTGTGCGATACATCTGCCACTCCTTGCGATGAGCACCCGGGGTCTGCACGTTCTGCTCCACCGTGTAACCCTCGGATTCCTTCAGCGCCAGGTAGCGGTTATCAACGATGATCGCCACGTGATCGAGGTCTTTGCCCTCGAAGTTCCAGTCCTCAACGATGTTCAGCGTCATGCCGCCGGCCTTGATGCGGGTCACATCGAAGCCGAACTCGTTCTTGCCGGCGTCCTGGGTCAGAATGCCGGATTCCGCAGCCCAACCGCTGAACACAGAGGCAGCTTTCTGGCCGCACAGAATCCACTTGGAACCGGATTCCGGGCCGCCATAGCGCTTGACCGTGCGCACCACGTTGTCAAACGCGCGCCACGTCACGCCTCCGCCCATGTTGAACTCGTTGTAGAGTTTGGAATACCAAAGCAGGCCGCCCGTAGCCCAACGGGGGAACGTGCCCGCGGCAGTGTACTTCATCGGCTGGCTGAACAGCAGCATGCGGTTGATCTTCTTCTTGAACTCTTTGAGCATTTCCTGGTTGATGCGCGAATACTCATCAATCCCGTAATACTGGAGTCCCTGCGCCACGTCGGTAATGCCGGCGGACGAGTCAACCTTCTGCGTGTAGCCGCTCATCATGCCCGGAGCACGGTGAACGTCGCTGCCCTTGTCCTGGCCTTCGCGCAGTGCCGGAGCCGTGAACAGAATCTCCGCGCCCGAAGCAATGGCGTAGGACGACAAGCCCAACGTGGAGCCGCGAACGACCGTCACCACATTCCCCGCCACGGACGAAACGAGCATCTGCTCATCGGTGGACGGGACATAGGCGATCATGTCGGGAGAAACAAACGTGCCATCATCAAGCGTGATGGCCACATCGGCGGCAGTATAGGCCGCCGTTGACGTGCCGACCCATTTCTTCGGCCACTGTTCCTGGATTGTGAACTCGCGACCGCGCAACGGTTCAACGCGTTTCAGGCCGTCCAAAAGGGTCAATAGGGGAGTCGAGGCAGGCTCAACTTGGAGAATCTTGCTTTCGACCTGGGGGACAACGCGAAGCGTATTGCCGCTGGTGCTGCCCACCAAGCCTAAATGCTCGTGCATTGGCATGGGAGTAAACCTCCGCGTGATTTGGCGGCAGGAGCCGCTTGAGGAACTGCAATCACACGAAGCAACGGCGGGAGGGTTTCTCTTGCGGGGAACCATCGCGTAGGCTGGGTGAGGACCAGAGCCAGCCTGTCATGCTTCAACAACTACTCAGTAATGTCGGGTGATGCGTCTTTACCGAATGCCGCACATCATTTCGGCCAATCGGTTCGGGTCAACCTGCTGAGCCATTCCAGAGCCACCGGGATTGTGGGTGCTGGCTGCGGGTGATTGACCCATCCGCGTCACCGGACCTGGGGGAGTGCGCTGGTAGGTGGGAGTGGCAGACTGTGCCGGAGCACTCCCCAAGCGACTCGCAATCAGGTTGTCCGCTGCTGCGCGGATGAAATTCTGCGAATACTGGTCATAAACGACGCCCGGATCATTCCCGGCCTGAACATACTCGGCCTGCAAGCGGCGGGTTTCCGCAAGCAACGCATTGGCGTCCAAAAACGAGCCAATGGGAGAACTCTGCACCAGATTCGCAATGACCTGCGTATCGCGCTGGTCGCGGTAAGCAGGCAATTGAGTCTCTAATATTTTGGCCTGGGTTGTCAAGTTCTGCATGATGGGATTGGTAAACTGTTCCAGATCATTGCGCGTGACAATCCGCTGCGTCAGTTTCTCGAACAGCCCGGCAATCTTCCCTTCCGCGCCCAATTCCTCGTCAATGGCTCGCGCTTCCGACAAGAAATCATCCTGCGCTGGAACCATTTGCTGTTGTGCAACTGGCGTTGGCATCGCCTGAGACGACTGAATGGGCTGTTGATACTGCTCCGGCGGGATTTGCTGGCGCAGTGTGTCATATCGCCCCTGATACAATCGGGCCTGCTGCTGCTCAAATTGCAATTTGTTCGCCACTTCCGGCGGAACCGCGAACTTGCGCCCATCGCCATATAGGTCAATCTCGACCATTTGCGGCTGTGGCGCCGGTTGTGCCTGTGCGGGAATCGCATTCTCAACCACATTGGCCGTCGCAGGAGCCTCCGCTGCCGGTTCGGGCTGCGTGAACATCTCCTGAAACGTCAGGGGAGCATCGTTTGTCGCTACTTGATTACTTGCTTGACCTTGCTGCTCGGTTTCCATACCTGTTCCCTCGTTGTAAGATTGGGGCGAAACGCCCCTTCAATGGCCAGCAAACGCAAACAGCGGCAAAATGCGCCCCCGCCAGCGATAGCATCCTCGCTTGCTTCCTCATTCTCGTCCTGCACGTCCTTCACCGGCTTGGCTCGCGCTTCAGATAGTTCCGTCCAGACCTGTGGCGTGGCAAACAGGATCATGGGCCGCGCCTGATGCGCCTTAAATCCCTCGCCACCGCCCCAATACGGATGTTTGTGAAATCGTCCAAGCGTCCCCAGGAGTAGCCCATCAAGTACATCAAGCCCCTCGGCGCGTTGAATACGCAGCGGATCAATCCATGAGGGCAACGCAGGACGGAAGAACGGAGTAGCCAGCGCTAATTGGCTGTGCAACGTGTCGATGAAGGAGTTTTCCCACTCCTTTGGCTCACGGATGGATAGCGAACTTGCCACATCAGCCCGGTAATTGTGCGCCGCACCATCGTCATGCGACAGACGAGCGACCTCAGCGGCAAACTCCTGCAAACTTCCCGAATGCAGCAGCGCCCTGAAGACCACCGTGCAGCCGTCCTCATCGGTGTGCGCCCATACGCAGGCATTGACTCCGCGCCTGGTATGCCAGATCGCCCGGCTTAAATGACCAACGCAATCGTACTTGGATGGCAATCCATCACGTCGTAAAGCCCACGAATGTCGTCGCTTGAGAATACTTTGCCCGGTGGACAGTA
>Ga0208826_1001977_pt1 | contig 15918 bp, 13 predicted proteins | sample AD_UKC115_MetaG_FD_184451 | JGI IMG/M metagenome (GOLD analysis project Ga0208826, IMG submission 184451) | Active sludge microbial communities of municipal wastewater-treating anaerobic digesters from Hong Kong - AD_UKC115_MetaG (SPAdes)... | ecosystem: Engineered > Bioreactor > Anaerobic >...
GGCGGCACCATCGTGTACGACGTGAAGTGCACGCAACGCCTGGGCCCGGCCATTGCCGCAGCCGGCGGCGTGCCGCTGATGTTCAAGACCGGCCACTCGCTGATCAAGGCGCGCATGAAGGAACTCGATGCGCCGCTGGGCGGCGAGATGAGCGGCCACATCTTCTTCAAGGAGCGCTGGTACGGCTTCGACGACGGCACCTACGCCGGCTGCCGCCTGCTGGAAATCCTCAGCCGCTCGCCCGACGCCAGCGCGGTGCTGAACGCGCTGCCCACCAGCTTCTCGACGCCCGAGCTGAACGTGCCCTGCGCCGAAGGCGAGCCGCATCGCCTGGCGGCCGAGCTGCAGGCGCTGGCCGCCCGTGCGTTTGCCAATCCTGCTCAGATCAGCACGATCGACGGCCTGCGCGTGGACTGGCCCGACGGCTTCGGCCTGATCCGCGCCAGCAACACCACGCCGGTGCTGGTGCTGCGCTTCGAGGGCCACACGCCCGAGGCGCTGGCGCGCATCCAGGCCGAGATGACGGGCCTGCTGCGGCAGCTCAAGCCCGATGCGCAGGTGGGCGGCGCGCAGCACTGATTTTCCAAGTCATTTCGTGCTGCAGCCCGCATTAGACAAGCGCAACATGCTTCATGTTCGATAGCTGACGAGTGGCGCCGCTGATCCACGCCCTTTACGACCTGGCCACCTGGGCGGCCCAGCCCTTGCTGCGGCGCAAGCTGCGCCGCCGGGGCGTGGCCGAGCCCGGTTATCTGCATGCAGTGGACGAGCGCTTTGGCCACTACGCGGCCGCACCCGTGCGCCCCGCACCGCAGGCCGGTGCACCCCTGGTATGGATCCACGCCGTCTCGCTGGGCGAGACACGCGCCGCCGCCATCCTGCTGCCCCATCTGCGCGCGCAGTGGCCCGGCATGCGCCTGCTGCTGACGCACGGCACGGCCACCGGCCGGGCCGAGGGTGCCGCGCTGCTGGCGCCCGGCGACGTGCAGCTGTGGCAACCGTGGGACACGCGAGCCGCCACGCGCCGCTTCGTGCAGGCGTATCGCCCGGACATCGGCGTGCTGATGGAAACCGAGGTCTGGCCCAACCTGACGCGGGCCTGCGTGGATGCCGACGTGCCGCTGGTGCTGGCCAACGCACGCCTGTCCGACAAGTCGCTGCGTGGCGCCATGCGCACGGGCGGCCTGCTGCCCACGGCCTACCGCGCGCTCGCCGCCGTGTACGCCCAAACCGATGCCGACGCCGCACGCTTTCGACAGCTGGGCGCGCCGGTGGCGGGCGTGCCGGGCAACCTCAAGTTCGATGCGCTGCCGCCCGAAGCCCTGCTGGCGCGAGGGCGTGCCTGGCGCGCGGCGGCGGGTGGGCGGCCCGTGCTCATGCTGGCCAGCTCGCGCGAGGGGGAAGAGCTCGAATTCTTCCAGCAAATTGGGGCTGCGGCGCTTGCCGGATCGGCGCAGGCAGCTATCAAAAATGAAGTCGATCCGCCCCAATGGCTGATCGTGCCCCGTCACCCGCAGCGCTTTGACGAGGTGGCGCGGCTGGCCGAGCAACGCGGCCTGCGCGTGAGCCGGCGCAGCACCTGGGCCGACGCGCCGGCCCCGGCCGATCTGTGGCTGGGCGACAGCCTGGGCGAGATGCCCGCCTACTACGCGCTGGCCGACGTGGCCCTGCTGGGCGGCAGCTTTGCGCCGCTGGGCGGGCAAAACCTGATCGAAGCGGCGGCATGCGGCTGCCCGGTGGTGATGGGCCCGCACACCTTCAACTTCAGCCAGGCGGCCGAGCAGGCCCTGGCGGCCGGCGCCGCGCTGCGGGTCGTCGACATGGCGCAGGGCGTGAACAGCGCGCTCGCACTGGCCGCGGACGTGCCGCGCCGCGCCACCATGGCCGAGAGTGGGCGGACCTTCGCGCGCCAGCACCAGGGGGCGGCTGCACGCACGGCCGCAGCGCTGCGCGCGTGGGTCAAACCGGCGGCGCCCGGCGCTTGATCTTGGCGAGTGGCGCCTCGCTGCCGCGGGGCAAATGCGAGGTGGTTGGCTTCGGCGCCGCACACACAAGCCATTACACTTGCCGAACGAACGCGGGGCGCCACGGCAATGGCGCGCGCATGCTGGAGCTGGCCCATGCCGAGGGTGATGACTTGAAACGCTTTTTCCTGATCTTTCTGACCGTGCAGGCGGTGCTGTTCGGCATCGAGATGCTCAACCCAGTGCAAGCCGCCGTGGTGCACCCGTGGACCGGCTGGCTGGCCAAGGCCAGCGCGGCCATCGTGCACATCATCGATCCGTCGGTGATCTCGTACGACCGGGTGCTGCAAAGCGCCAAGACGGGCTTTGGCGTGTCCATCGAGGCCGGCTGCAACGGGGTGGAGGCCAGCATCGTGCTGGTGGCCGCCATGCTGGCTTTTCCGTCCAGTTGGGCGATGAAGGCCTGGGGCATCGGCCTGGGCTTCATCGCGGTGCAGGCGGTCAACCTGCTGCGCATCGTCAGTCTGTTCTTCATCGGGCAGTGGAACTTCAAGGTGTTCGAGTTTGCCCACCTGTACATGTGGCAGGCGCTGATCATGCTGGACGTGCTGGTGGTGTGGCTGCTGTGGATGCGCTTCGTGGCCAAGCGCGATCCCCGGCCGGCGCCGCCGTCCGCACCGGCGCATTGAAGGAATCGCCGCCATGCGCACCACGCTGATCGGCCGCTTTCTGCTGCTGTCCATCCTGTGGCTGATCGTGCTGCTTCCGCTGTGGTACTGGGCGGCGCAATGGTTTGCCGCGCCGGCCATCTGGTTGGCCGGTACGGTGATGAAGACCGCCTTCTCGTGGGTGGATTCCTGGTCGCAGGAGGGCGTGACGGCCGTGCTGCACACCTTCGTGCAGGTGCGCGTGCCCGGCGCCCAGGGCGACCGCCTGGGTGAGCTGGCGCCGGAGGCAAGCTACCCCACCTACGGCTATGGCCTGGTGCTGCTGTGGGCCATGCTGCTGGCCTCGCGCACCGAGCGCTGGTGGCTCAAGGGCCTGATCGGCACGCTGCTCTTGATTCCGGCACAGGCCTGGGGCATCTGCTTTCAGTGGCTGCGCGACGTGGCGCTGACCTCGGGGCCCTATGGCGCGGCCTATCTGGGGTATTCACCGCTGACGCTCAACGCCATCGCCTATGGCTACCAGTTCGGCTTCCTGATGCTGCCACCGGTGACGCCCATTTTGCTGTGGCTGGCGTTCAACAAGCGCTTCGTGGCGGCGCTGTGGCTGGAGGCGGCGCTGGAAGAGGCGCCCGAGCAAAAGCGACAGGCGCCGACCCGGTCGGTGGAGTGACTACGGCTTGGCGCTGCTGGCCAGCAGGGCGTTGACGCCTGCGACGTCGTCGCTGGACAGCGCGCCGGCCGCCTGCTTCAGCCGCAGGCCGCCCACCAGCACGTCGTAGCGCGCACGCGCCAGGTCGCGCTGGGTCTGGTAGAGCTGGGTGAGCGAATTCAGCACGTCGATGTTGATGCGCACGCCCACGCGGTAGCCGATCTCGTTGGCTTGCAGCGCGGTCAGGCTGGACTGCTCGGCGGCTTCGAGCGCCTTGACCTGCGACAGGCCCGACTGCACGCCGAAGAAGGCCGCGCGGGTGGCTTGCGCCACGCTGCGTTGCAGCGCGTCCAGGTCCGAGCGCGCCTTGTCTTGCAGGGCCAGGGTTTCCTTGACGCGGTTTTCAATCGCGTAGCCGGCAAACAGCGGCCAGTTCAGCACCACGCCGATGCTGGCGTTGTTGACCCGCGCGCTGGTGGTCGGGGCGGCGGCGATGCCGGGGTTGCCGTCGGGGTAGCGGGTTTGCCCCAGGCTGGCTTGCAGATCGACCGTGGGCTTTTCGGCCGCGCGGGCCTTGTCGGTCTCCAGCCGGGCGATGTCCAGCGCCATGCGCGCCTGCACCACGCCGGGGTGTTGCTCGGCCGACTGGTTGACCCAGCTGCTCACGTCGGACGGCTGCGGGGCGGGCAGGGTGACGGGCTTGGCCAGCGGCAGCGGCTGCACGCCGGCCTGGCCGACCAACTGGTCGAGCGCCAGCTTCTTGACGTGCAAATCGTTCTCGGCGGCGATCTCCTGCGCGACCGCCAGATCGAAGCGCGCCTGCGCCTCGCGGCTGTCGGTGATGGTGGCGTTGCCGACTTCGAAGTTGCGCTGGGCGGCGGCCAGTTGTTGACTGACGGCGGTCTTGAGCGCCTGCACCGAGGCCAGCGCATCCTGCGCGCCCAGCACGTCGAAATAGGCCTGCGCCAGGCGCACGATCAGATCCTGCTCGGCACCTGCCAGGTTGACGCGCGCCGACTCGAAGGCCTGCTTGCCCTGGTCCCAGGCAATGCGGTTGGCGGGGCGGTACAGCGGCTGCGTGCCCACCAAGCCGGCGTTGTAGACGCTGTAGGAGCGATTGATCTGGCTGGTGGCCACGCGGGTGTCCGCCACATTGCGCTGCGCTCCGGCCTGCAGGCCCAACTGCGGCAGCAGGCCGGCACGCGCCTGGTCGGCGCGGGCCTGGGCGGCCTGCGCCTGGGCCAGCGCCGACTGCACACTGGCGTCGTAGCCGCGCGCGCTCTCGTACAGCTGCAGCAGCGATTGGGCTTGAGCGGGCACCGCCCCGGCGAGCAGGGCAGCCAGGGCGAGCGCGTGCCAGTGGCGCGGGGATGTCGGCTTCACGGAGGCTTTCAGTAGCGGGGCACGGCGGGGTCGACTTGCAGCGACCATGCGTCGATGCCACCGGCCACGTTGGCCAGGCGGACAAAGCCGTGTTGTTGCAGAAACAGCGCGACCTGCATGCTGCGCCCACCGTGGTGGCACAGTACGGCGATGGGCTGCTCGCGATCGAGTTCGGCCAGGCGCGCCGGGACGGTGTGCATCGGCCACTGGCGCAACTCGGCGCCGTCGGGCCGGACGCTGGCGACGCGGCATTCGGCGGGTTCGCGCACGTCCAGCAACAGCGGTGCCTGGCCGGCGGCCGCTTCAAGCCAGGCGGCCAGGTCGGCGGGGGTGACTTGCTCGATCATGAATCGGCTGCGGGCGGCGGTGTGATTCAGAAGCGAAAGCGCGCGGGCTCGGGGAAGTTCAGCAGGCGCGGCGCGCAGGTGTCCCAGGGCTGGGTGCTGATGAGGCTGGCGCCGGCGTGCTGCACCAGGGTGGCGCGCATCACGGGCTCGTCGCCCACGATGGCCATCAGGCGCCCGCCGGGCTTGAGCAGATCGAGCATGGATTGCGGCAGCTCGGCCACCGAGCCCGACAGCACGATGGCGTCGAAGGGGCCGTCGCTGGACAGGTCGGCATGGGCGGCGTCCAGGGCGCGCACCTCCACGTTGAGGGCCCCCGCGCGTTGCAGGTTGGCGTGGGCCGTCTGCGCCAGTTCGTTGTCGATCTCCAGGCTCAAGACGCGCTGGGCGCGGTGGCCCAGCAGGGCGGCCATGAAGCCCGAGCCCGTGCCCACCTCCAGCACCTTCTCGTGCTTGGCCAGTTGCAGGTCCTGAAGCATGCGCGCCTCGACGCGGGGCGCCAGCATGACCTGGCCGCGTGCGACGGCGTCCTCGCCGGGCTTGAGCGGCAGCTCCAGGTCGGCAAAGGCCAGCGCGCGGTGCGCGGGGGGCACGAAGTCCTCGCGGCGCACGACGGCCAGCAACTCCAGCACGCGGGCGTCCAGCACGTCCCACGGCCGAATCTGCTGCTCGATCATGTTGAAACGGGCTTGTTCGACGTTCATCTCAAAGGCTCCAAAGCGGTGTTTCAATCAACTTCACATTATCGGTCAGCCGCCGCCGGCTTTTGGCCAAAACGGCGCTTGAGCCAGCCGGCCAGGTCGTCCAGGTAGCAATACGCCACGGGCACCACCACCAGCGTGAGCAGCGAGGAGGTGATGACCCCGCCGATGACGGCCTGGCCCATGGGCGCACGCTGCTCGGAGCCTTCGGACACGGCAAAGGCCAGCGGCACCATGCCGAACACCATCGCCAGCGTGGTCATCAGGATCGGCCGCAAGCGCACGCGGGCCGCCGCCAGCAGGGCCTGATCGCGCGGCAGCGGCGCGTCGTGTCCGCCTTCGCCTGCGCGGCCTTCGCGTGCGCGGATGGCAAAGTCCACCAGCAGGATGGCGTTCTTGGTCACCAGGCCCATCAGCATGACGACGCCGATGATCGAGAACATCGACATCGCCGAGCCGAACATGAGCAACGCCAGCACCACGCCGATCAAGGTCAGCGGCAGCGAGGTCATCAGCGCCATGGGCTGCAAGAAGCTCTTGAACTGGCTGGCCAGGATCATGTAGATGAAGATGATGGCCATGGCCAGCGCCTGCACGGCGTAGGCAAAGGACTCCTGCATGTTCTTGGTGGCGCCGCCAAAGCTGTAGCTGTAGCCCGGCGGCAGGTTCATCCGCTGCAAGGCGGTGCGGATGTCGCCCGAGACCTCGCCCGTGGCGCGGCCCCAGGTGTTGGCGGTGATCTGGATCTCGCGCAGCATGGCGCGGCGGTTGATCTGGTTGGTGCCGGTGCTCTCCACCAGCGTGGCCACCTGGTTCAGGCGCACGATGCGTGGCGTGCCGTCCGCGTTCAGGCCGGCGGCCAGCGGCAGGCGCTCGATGTCGGCCAGCGTGGCGCGGGCCGACCTGGGCAGGCGCACGATGATGTCGTAGGTCTGGTCGTCTGGCGCGCGCCAGTTGCCCACCGTGGTGCCGGCCAGCAGGGTGCGCAGCGGCGTCGCGATCTGCGCGGTGGACAGGCCCAGCTCGGACGCGGCCTGGCGCTTGACATTGACGTCCAGCGTGGGCTTGTCGGGCTTGCTGCTGCTGTCCAGATCGACCAGGCCGGGGATGGCGCGCAGCTGCTCCATCAGGGGCCCGGCCAGGCGCTCCAGCTCGGCCTGGTCGGGCCCTTGCAGCGAGAACTCGATCTGCTTTTGCCCGCCCACCGGCTCCAGCAGGCCGGCCTGGGTGACGGTGATGCCGGGCACCGCGCGCAGGCGTTCGCGCAACACGGCCGAGATCTGCTCGGCGCTGCGCTGGCGCTGGCGGCGGTCCGTCAGGCGGATGTAGATGCTGGCGTTGGTCTTGCCCAGCGCCGCGCCGGTGTTGAGCGTGGCCAGGGTGTAGCGCACCTCCGGGAAGCCGCGGATGATTTCGTCCACCACCTCGACCTTGGCGGCGGTGGCCTCCAGCGAGGAGCCTTGCGGCGTATAGAAGGCGACGTTGGTCTCGGAAAAATCGGCCTTGGGCACGAACTCGGTGCCCAAAAGCGGCACCATGAAAACGCTGGCGACAAAGATGCCCGCGGCAATCACCAGCGTGAGCAGCCGGTGCACCAGCGCCCAGCCCAGGATGACCTGATAGCCCTCGGCCAGCCGGTCGGTGGCATGGTCGAACCAGCCGGTGACGCGGCCGATGGTCTTGTCGTAGAAGGTCCTGGGCCGGTCCTTGGCGCCGGCGCCGTGCATGGCCGGGTCTTCCCACACCGAGGACAGCATGGGGTCGAGCGTGAAGCTGACGAACATCGAGATCAGCACCGCCGCGACGATGGTCAGGCCGAACTCGTGAAAGAACTTGCCGATGATGCCCTGCATGAAGCCGATGGGCAGAAACACCGCCACGATCGACAGCGTGGTGGCCAGCACCGCCAGCCCGATCTCGCGCGTGCCTTCCAGCGCGGCGGTGAAGGCGTTCTTGCCCATGTGCGCGTGGCGCACGATGTTCTCGCGCACCACGATGGCGTCGTCGATCAGCAGGCCCACGCACAGGCTGAGCGCCATCAGCGTGATCATGTTGATGGTGAAGCCGAACACCTGCATGAAAAAGAAGGTGCCGATGATCGAGATCGGCAGCGTCAGGCCGGTGATGACCGTGCTGCGCCAGGAGTTGAGGAACAGAAACACGATCAGCACCGTCAGGATCGCGCCCTCGAACAGGGTCTGGCGCACGTTCTGCACCGCCACGCGGATGGGGCGCGAACTGTCCTGGATGGGCACCAGGCGCACGCCGGCGGGCAGCTCGCTCTGCAAGGCCACGGCCGCGCGCTCCAGCCCGTCCACCACCTCGATGGTGTTTTCGTCCTGAGCCTTTTGCACCGTCAGCAGCAGGGTGGGGCGGCCGTTGTACAGCGCCAGCGTGTCCTGCTCCTGCGCGGCGTCGCGCACGCTGGCGACCTGGCTCAGGTAGATGGGTGATGCGCCGCGCCGCGCGACGATGATGCGCTCGAAGTCGCCGGGCCGCTCCATGCGCCCGTCCAGCTGCACCACCAGCTCCTGCGTGGCCGTTCGCAGCGTGCCCAGCGGCACGTCCTGGTTGTCGCCGCGCACGGCGTTGATGACCTGCTCGGGCGTGACGCCCAGCGCCTCCATGGCGGGCGGGTTGAGGTCGATGTGCACCTCGCGCTTGGCGCCGCCCACCAGGTTGACCGCGCCCACGCCGCGCACGTTTTCCAGGCGCTTTTTCAAGACCTGATCGGCCCAACTGGTCAGCTCGACGGGAGAAACGGAGCTGCCTCGCTCGCCCGCTGCGCGGGGTGCGCTGCCCCCGGCAGAGGAGGGGGTCGCGGCTGCGCCGGCTCCGGGGGCGCTCGCGCCTTGGGTCGGTCCGCCAGCACTTGCGGCGGCCTTGCCTTGCTCCGCCTCGGGCAACACGGCCAGCGACCAGATGGCGCGGCTGGCGGGGTCAAAGCGCAGCACGCGCGGCTCCTTCACTTCCTCGCGCAGCAGCGGGCGCACCTGGGCGACCTTTTCGCGCACGTCATCGGCGGCCTTGCGGCCGTTGATGTGCAGCTGGAACTCGATGACGACGACCGATTGGCTCTCGTAGCTGCGCGAGTACAGCGCGTTGATGCCGGCGATGGAGTTGACCGCTTCCTCCATCTTCTTGGTCACCTCGCTCTCGACGATGCCGGGCGCGGCGCCGGGGTATTCGGTCGTCACCACGACGACCGGCAAATCGACGTTGGGAAACTGGTCCACCTGCAGCCGTGCCAGCGAAAACAGCCCCAGCACGACAAAGGCCAGCATCACCATGGTGGCGAAGACGGGGTTGCGCAGGCTGACCTGGGTGAACCACATGGTGGAGGCGCTTCGATGGATTTTTAAAGAAAATCAGCCGCCAGCGCTTGTGGACAAAGCGCAAACAGCTATCAAAAAATGAGTTGACGGGGTGCTCATCCGGCGGCTTTGCCATCCAGCCGCACGCGCGTGCCTTCGCGCAGCGCGCCGGCCGCGCCGCGCAGCACGCGGCTGCCGGCCGCCAGGCCCGTGACGGCCACCCAGGTCTCGCCGTCGATCACGGCGCGCTCGCCGGGCGTCACTGCGCGGTGCACCACGCGTGCCGCGTCGCCCGTGCCTTCGACCAGCTGGACGTAGGGCGCGGGCTTGTCGGTGCGCACGCTGGACAGCGGCACGGCCAGCGCGCGCTGCTGGCCCACAGCCAGGGTGCCCTGGGCAAACAGGCCCTGGCGCAGGCCCGGCTCGGGCTGCACGGTCAGGTACACCGTCACGCCACGGCTGCCGGCCTGGGCGCTGGGGTTGATGCGCGCCACCGTGGCCGGCACCGGCGCGCTGGCGCCTTCGATGCTCAAGCTGGCGCTCTGGCCGACGCGCACCGCCACCGAGTCGGCGGGGCTGAGCGTGGCCTCCAGCTCCAGCTGGCTCAGATCGACGATCTCGACGATGCGCGCGTCCGGCGCCACGCGCTCGCCCGGCTGTGCCAGGCGCTGGGCGATCTGGCCGCTGATGGGGGCCTTGAGCACCGTGTCGTTCACGGACTTGCGCGCCACCTCGGTGCCGGCCTGCGCGGCGCGGGCGGTGGCGCGGGCGGCGTCCAGGCTGGCGGCCGAGGCATCCAGCGCGGTGCGCGAGATGAAGCCCTCATCCACCAGCGCGCGGTTGTTGTCGTACTGGCGCTGGGCAATGGCCACCTGGGCTTGCGCGGCCTCGGCCTGGCGCTGGGCCTGGCGCATGCGTTCGTCGTATTCGGTCGATTCCACCCGCGCGATCACCTGGCCGGCCTGCACGCGATCGCCCTCGCGCACCGTGAGACCGATCAGCTCGCCCGGCACGCGCGCCTTGACGAAGGCCGAGCGCACGGCGCGCAGGCTGCCCGAGATCGGCAGGCTGATGGTGAGATCGCGCAGCTCGACCGGCGCCACGTCGAGTGCGCGCAGCTCGATCACGGGCGCGGTGGCCGACGCCGCCTGCGTTTGCTGGGCGGCCTGGCGCGCGCGCAGGCCGCGCCAGCCCAGGGCGGCCGCGGCCAGCACGGCCAGCGCCACGATGAGCCAGATGAGGTTTCGGCGGGTCATGGGGTCAGGCCGCGAATCAGCAAATCCGCGTGCAAATCGATCAGGGCCATGGGTTGGTCCTCGTGGGTGTAGGGGCAGCAGTGCCCCAGCGTCAGGCGCCAGGTCACCATCTGCACCAGCGGCGCGACGATCAGGTGCACGACGCGCGGCACGTCCACCGGGCGGAACTCGCCGCGGTCGATGCCGCGCTGCACGATGCGGCGCAGCAGCTCGTGGCTGGGCTGCACCACCTCGTCCTGAAACCACTGCGCCAGCTCGGGGAAATGCGCCGCCTCGCTCAGCATCAGCTTGGTCAGGCCCGCAGCGGGCGTGCCGCCATACAGCAGCCACCAGCGGCGCAGGAATTCGCGCAGCAAATCGGCGCTGGGGCCATTGAAGCCCTCCAACTCGCGCAGCGCCTCGGCCAGGTGGCGACTGGCGTTTTCGCGCACCACGGCCTTGAACAGCTCTTCCTTGCTGGCGAAGTACAGAAACAGCGTGCCCTTGGACACGCCGGCGCGCGCGGCCACTTCCTCGACCCGGGTGGCGGCAAAGCCCTTTTCGACGAACAGGGCCAGCGCCGCGTCCAGCAGCTCGCCCGGGCGCGCCTGCTTGCGGCGGCTGCGGCGGGCGCGCTCGGGCGCGTCGGCGAGGGCGGGGCTGGTGGGCTGCATTTAATGACCGGTAGGTTATTAAATGTACCCGAAGAAATCCGGCTGGCACCCGCATCAGAGCCTGAGAGGCCATTGGCCGCGCCCGAAAGGCGCGTCAAAACACCACCAATCGAGGCGCAAAACGCAGCCATAGCTCGGGCTATGGCGAGTATTTGCAACGAAGAGTGGCGGTGTTTTGGCGTGCAAGGCGGGCATGGACAATGGCCTCTCAGGCTCTCAGGCCACCAGCGGCGGCTCCTCGATGGCCTCGGCCTGCGCACGCAGCAGATCGATCTGGCCGCGCCAGTAGGCCACGCTGCCGAAGTCCGGAAAGGCCAGCGGAAAGGCCGGGTCGCTCCAGCGCTGCGCCAGCCAGGCGCTGTAGTGGATCAGGCGCAGCGTGCGCAGCGGCTCGATCAGCGCCAGCTCGCGCCGATCAAAAGGGCGCACCTGCTCGTATCCGTCCAGCACCATCACCAGCGCGCGCTGGCGCTCGGCGCGCTCGCCGGGCAGCAGCATCCACAAGTCCTGCACCGCCGGGCCGCTGCGGCAGTCGTCCAGGTCGACGAAGTGCGGGCCGCCGCCGGGGCGGTCGGTGGGTGTCCACAGGATGTTGCCCAGGTGGCAGTCGGCGTGCAGGCGCACGCGGGCGATGGCGCTCGATTGCCCATCCATTGTGCCGTTGGCCGGCTCTGACAAAGCGCTGCCAGCTATCAAATCGATAACATCCTGGCTGGCGTCGGCCCATGCGCGCTCCACCTCCAGCGGCAGGGCGCCGTGGGCCAGCAGCCACTGGCGCGGAGCCACGCCGTAGCTGGCCAGGTCGACCGCGGGGCGCTGCGCGAAGCGCTGGCGCGCACCCACCGTGTGCAGCCGGGCCAGAAAGCGGCCGATCCATTCCAGCGTCTCGTCGTCATCCAGCTCGGGCGCGCGCCCGCCGCGCCGGGGGCTGACCGAAAAGCGCAGCCCGCCGTGGCCGTGCAGGGTGCGGCCATCGATCATCAAAGGGGCGACCACGGGAACGTCGCCGGCCGCCAGCTCCAGCCCAAAGGCGTGTTCCTCCTCGATCTTCGCCGTGCTCCAGCGCCCAGGGCGATAGAACTTGAGCACCACGGCCGGGTGCGTGCTGGCCAGCGGCGTGCCGGGCTCCAGGGGCGCCAGGTAGACGCGGTTTTCGTAGGAGTTGAGCGGCATCAGCCGCCCGTCGCCCATCAGGCCGATGGCTGCCAGCGCGTCCTGGACGAAATCGGGGGTGACTGCGGCAAAGGTGTCTGTATCGGTCATGCAGGCATTGTCGGCGCCGCCGGTCGCGTACCCGTGGCATGATGGATTGCAGCTTGGCGGCGCATTCGGCGCGCTGGGCAGAAGAAGGGATCGAGCATGGACAAGCGTCATTTTCTGGGTGCGGCGGCGCTCGCGGGTGCGTGGCCGGCCACGGCGCGGGCGGCGCGTGCGTCGGGTGGCGCGCCGGGGCTGCTCACCGTCAGTGGCGCCGTCGCGCGCAGCAACCGCGGGCCGTTCGACCCTGCGCTCGACCAGTTCATGGGCAAGCACGGCGTGCGCTTTGACACGGCCTTTGTCTTCACCAGCGCGGCCTTGCGCCGCCTGCCGGTCCAGACCATCAAGCCCACGCTGGAGTACGACGGCAAGGTGCACACGCTCGCCGGCCCGCTGCTGACAGACGTGCTCAAGGCCGCCGGCGCGGACGGCGCGGGCGAGCTGCGCCTGGGCCTGCGCGCAGTGGATGGCTACGTGGCGCCGGTCACGCTGGCGGAGGCGCGCGCCTGGAAGATGATCGTCGCCCTGAGCCTGGACGGCGAGCCCCTGGCATTGGGCGGCCTGGGCCCGCAATGGGCGGTGTATGACGCGGATCGCTTGCAAGCGTTCAAGGACAAGCCGCTCAAGGAGCGCTTTGCCGCTTGCCCCTGGGGCGTGTACAGCATCGAAGTGACATGAACTCCCCCCTGTGCCGCTTCGCGTCTTCCCCCCTCTCTCTGCGGGAGGGGAGACAACGCCAGTGGCCGGCGCAGGTCCGGCCACGGCGTTTGCTGGCGTGGCCTGCTCCGCGGCCTTTCGAAATCGGAGTATGGTTGCCGCAGCCTGTGCGGTGTAAGGAATGAATCCGGATTGGAAAGTGACATGAGCGCCAACGAAACCATCGTGCTGGCCGGCGGGTGCTTCTGGTGCACCGAGGCGGTATTCAAGGAAGTGCGCGGCGTGCTCGACATCGAATCGGGCTACAGCAACGGCCAGGCGACGCAACCGACCTACGAGCAGGTCTGCACCGGCCGCACCGGCTGCGCCGAGGTGATCAAGCTGACGTTCGATCCCGCGCAGATCGGCCTGCGCCAGGTGCTGGAGATATTCTTCTTGGTGCATGACCCGACGCAACTCAACCGCCAGGGCAACGACGTGGGCGCGCAGTACCGCAGCGGCATCTACTGGCTGACGCCCCCGCAGCAGGCGTTGGCCGAGGACATGATCGCCGAGATGACGCGCGAGAAGTACTACGGCGCGCCCATCGTCACCGAGGTGCTGCCGCTGTCCCACTACTGGCCGGCCGAGGAATACCACCAGGACTTCTTCGAGCGCAATCCCGAGCAGGCCTATTGCATGGCCGTGGCCGCGCCCAAGGTGGCCAAGTTTCGCAAGACCTTCCGCGAGTGGGCGCGCTGAGACCACCGGCTTCGGGCGCCCCGGCCCGCTCCGCTACAGTGCGGGCCGTGCGCCGCCTTCGTCTCAACTGCTGGATCGGGTTGCTGCTCGCCTGCATGATGGGCGCGCAGTGGCTGGCGCTGGCGCACAGCGTGCTGCATGCGCGCGGCCTGGCGCAGTGGGCGCCGGTGGCGGTCGTGGACAACGGGCGTCCGGCGCATGCCGGCTGGATCGAGCGCCTGCTCGGCCGCCACGACGACCCCGGCGCCTGCAAGCTGTACGACCAATCGGCCGGCGGCGATCACGCCCCCGCGGTGGCCGTCGCCGACCTGCCGGCCTTGGGCGCACCCAGCCCGGCACCCCGCTGGGTGCAACGCGCCTGGGCGGCGCGCCTGGTGCCGCATTTCAGCGCGCGCGCGCCGCCGCTGGCCGCCTGATCTCGCCTCACTCCTGAACCCGGCGCGCCGCCCTGCGGCAGCTTGCGTCCGTCCTGGCGCTTTTGGGCGCTACCGATGGCGCCCTCGCCGTGCTCGCACAAATCCCCTGCGGTTTTGGCGCCGGCTGCACATGCGCCGCCGGATCGGCCTCCACCCGAACCTTGTCTTTTCAATCATGAAACTCAAAGCCCCTCACCCGCGCCCCCGCTGGCGCACCGCCGCCCTGTGCGGATCGTTGGCGGCCACGCTGACCGCGCTGGACGCCCGCGCCCAGGATGCGCCGCCGCGCAGCGATGCCACCGCTGCGCCCACCCTGTCCGAAGTCACGGTCACCGGCAACCCGCTGGGCGCCGAGCAAATCGTTGCCCCCGCCAGCACGCTGTCGGGCGAGAACCTGCTGCTGCAACGCGCGGCCACGCTGGGCGATACCTTGCGCGAGCTGCCGGGCGTGTCCAGCTCCTACTTCGGTCCCAACGCCGGGCGGCCGTCGATCCGCGGGCTGGACGGCGACCGCGTGCGCATCCTGCAAAACAGCGGCGCGAGCTTCGACGCCTCATCGCTCAGCTACGACCACAACACGCCGATCGATCCGCTCGCCATCGAGCGTGTCGAGGTGCTGCGCGGCCCGGCTGCGCTGCTGTACGGTGGCAGCGCCCAGGGCGGCGTGGTCAACGTGATTGACAACCGCATCCCGCGCGAGCCGGTGGCCGGTCCCGAGGGCGGCGTCACCGGGCGCGCCGATGCATCCTGGAGCAGTGGCGATGCGCAAAAGGCCGGTGCCGCCTTGATCGAGGGGGGCAACGACCGCTACGCGCTGCACGTCGATGCCTTCGCGCGAAATGCGGGCGACACGGCGGTGCCGGTGGCGCTGGAGTGCACACGGCCCGGCTCGCCCGCGCTGGCCCGGCGCATCTGCAACTCGGCCAACCGGGCATCGGGCGGTGCCGTGGGCGGCACGGCCTTTTTCGACCGCGGCTATCTGGGCGCATCGCTGGCCGGCTACCGCAGCGACTATGGCACCGTGGCCGAGGAAGACGTGACCATCGGCATGCGCTCCACCCGCGCCGCGCTGGAAGGCCTGTGGCGCAACCCCGGCGGCCTGATTGAAAGCGTGCGCGGCCAGTTCAGCCATGGCAACTATCGCCACACCGAGTACGAGGGCAGCGAGGCCGGCACGGTGTTCACCAACCGCGGCAACGAGCTGCGGCTGGAGGCGCGCCACCGCGCGCTCGGGCGCCTGCAAGGCGTGTGGGGCCTGCAGTGGGAGGGCAACGAATTTTCGGCCCTGGGCGAAGAGGCCTTTGTGCCCACCAGCCGGACGCGAACGGCGGCGCTGTTCGCCCAGGAAGAACTGGGTACCGACTGGGGCAAGTTGACGTTTGGCGCGCGTGCCGAGCAGGTGCGCGTGCGCTCGCTGGGCAGCGATGAGACGGACCGCTTCACCACCGGCACGCGGCGCTTCACGCCCGGCAGCGGTGCCGTGGGGGCGCTGGTCAACGTCGCGTCCGGTTGGCAACTCACCGGCAACCTGGCCTACACGCAGCGCGCGCCCAAGGACTCCGAGCTGTTCGCCAACGGTCCGCACCTGGCCACCGGGGCCTGGGAGCAGGGCAACCCGGGTCTGGGGCTGGAAAAATCCGCCAGCATCGATGCAGGCGTGAAGTGGAAGGACGGCGCGCACCGCTTTGCCCTGACCGCATTCGCCAGCCGCTATGGCAACTACATCGGTCTGCTGCCGACGGGCGCCACGCGCGAAGGCGATCTGCCCGAATACGTCTTTACCGGCGTCAAGGCGCGCTTTGCCGGGCTGGAAGCCAGTGGCACGGTGCGCTTGCTGGGGCAGCAGGGCGTGTGGCGCGGCGCGGGTGGCGGGGAGGGCACTTCGGTGCTGGACCTGGACCTGCGCGCTGATCTG
>Ga0208826_1001979_pt1 | contig 15916 bp, 7 predicted proteins | sample AD_UKC115_MetaG_FD_184451 | JGI IMG/M metagenome (GOLD analysis project Ga0208826, IMG submission 184451) | Active sludge microbial communities of municipal wastewater-treating anaerobic digesters from Hong Kong - AD_UKC115_MetaG (SPAdes)... | ecosystem: Engineered > Bioreactor > Anaerobic >...
ACCGAGTTGTCGCGCTGGGGGCGCAGCACGCAGGATCTGGTGGCCACACTCGATGAGCTGCAGGCCTGGGGGGTGAGCCTGTTGACGTTGTCAGGGGCGCATTTCGATCTGTCCACCGCACAGGGCAAGATGTTTGCCCAGCTCATGAGTGTGCTGGCCGAGTTCGAGCGTGGATTGCTGCGGGAACGGGTGAAATCGGGCCTGCAGGCGGCGCGAGCGCGCGGGGTGGTGCTCGGGCGTCAGCCAGGCTTTGCGCCGACCCAGCGGCGCAAGGGCGCCCTCATCCTCTCAATGCGCAACCAGGGCAAGTCGATCCGCGCGATCGCCGCCGAGCTGGCGATCAGTACGGCGACGGTGCAGCGGGTTTTGAAGCGCGGGAAGGCGACGACGGGGTTGCTCAGTGACCGTTGAATTCCCCAGCGCCGCCAGTGCACTTTGAAACGCTGGCGATGGGTGCCACAACACGATCAAGGTCTGATCGGTTGTGAAGTGCGAGGCGTCGCGCAGCTATTCGTCTTCTGATCTATCGGCGTGGTGTTATTGGCGCGTTGGTCAAATCGACTCGCGACCGACATGCCGCGTCAAGTACGCGGTCACCTGAACGTGCGCCGAAGCGCTTTGGCCTGGTATAGGCCAACGACGGCCAGGCAAGACACCAGGAGCCAGAGAGCCCCGTTGAAAAGTGCTGGAACCTGCGGAAACTGCGTTGCAGCGACCCATGTTCCGACGGGTCCAACGGAACGACTCATCGCGCTGTCGATGGCGCCAATTTCGCAGCTATCTGATGCGCCCGACGGCGATACGTCAACCAACGTACATTGGTGGTTGCTGTAAGCCTGGTTGGCGAAACGACTGATCACCATGTAGGCATAGCGATCTTCGACCGAATGTGGGCGGGCACCGGTTAGCCACTTTTCGATGAAAACGAACGCGGCGTTGATGTTTCCCTGAGCATCGGTGCTCACGAGGAACATATGCACCCGTGAGTCAATGTCAGCGCTGGAGTATCGGTAAATGCCGTCGGTGAACTCGTATCGAATCACCTGTGCGCTGACATCCGCCGAATCCAGGTTGGGGCGCAATGGCAAGGTGGTCGCAAAATAGCCGTTGAGCGACATCGACATGGTGTAGTCAATGCATTCCACGGCAGGTGATGTTGTACACGGGCGTGAGTACGGATAGATTTCCGTGTATGGCACGCCAGCATGCGTATAGATTGTTTCGGCATGCGCGGCTAGCGACCAAAAAAGGCCAAAGGTCAGCCACCAAAACCGGCTCATTCCTTGTAGGTTGATGCTCAAAAGAAGCTCTCTCCCGGGTTGGAGTCCAAGCCCGGCTTCCCGGAGCTCGATAGGTTGTGCGTCGCTCCGTTTGCAGGAACCGCACAGGTCTCTACCTGCGTGACAGTAAAGCACGCCGTGGTTGGTAAGTGCAAGCCGTAGCGTAATTCCACTTCGGGAACTACCCGAGCAAGGCAATCACACTGCCATGCGGAATTTCCAAGCACGAGTAGCTTGTCGGTTTTCCTCCGCCGACAAAGTCTTGAAGCGTTAGGCCAAATCGAAAGACGATTGGCCCGGCAGGCGAAACAAACACCTCAGCAATGTCCGTCACAAACTGTGTACCGGTTGGCGTCGTGATCTCAACGCGCGCTGCGGTCGAGAAGTCATGGTTGGTAGCACTTTGATCAAGTACGAACCACCACCCGCGAGTCAGTTTTACCTGTGATCCTGCGCGTGGATTGGCAAAAAAGCAGTCAACAATTTTGTGAGTCGCCATAGGTTACCCGTTTTTCTGGCTTCACTCTACCTGCTGAAAATGTGGGATGCGCACGTTATACGTTGTCTCTTCAATACATAGGCGGCATACCGGAAGAGTCGCGCAATACGGTGACGATTTGCGCACGATGCTCGCTATGGATCAGTTTTCCGTATCTGCTTTACCTCGCCGCCGGGAAACTAGATTTCCTCATTCAAGCATGCGTTCGCGTCGAACAAAGTTAAAGCTCAAGCACACAAACACGTACTTCGGCCCTCCATCATATTGAAACGTAAAGTGCTTGTACCCTTGATCATTCAAACGATTCGTGCGTCTGCCCGCCCTAACCGCTTCGAGCTCAGGGGTATTAATCAATTCGACAACGCAGTCATAGCCAACCACGTCGGATGCTTGTCGTGCGGATCGATGCGTGCAAGAAAAAAACTCGACCCCCTCAAAGCGCAACTCCACGTCGGCGATACCGCCATCAGTTTCGTAGGAAAAGGCCAGCACGTTTGTCTTGTGCGGGAGCTTTCTAAACGACACGTCTCCGTCTAGATACGCCGTTGATGGTACTTCCGACTTCCAATGAATCATTGCTTTCACCTCAAATCGCTGGCCGATTTACCCATTCCTGTGATGCGTATTGTCGCTGTCCCCTGAACTGTTAAGCTGTTTGCCGTTAGTCGCGCCATGATGTCAGGAAGGGCTGCTTGATTTTGCAAAACAATCCACTCGCTTTGTGGAATTCCAGCTCGCGTCAAGGCGAGCGCCGACCGCGTATTTACAATGAGGTTGTTGCCATCAACAGTGACATACTGAACCGGCAGGTTTTTGGCTGACAATTCGCCCACTCTCAGCGCATCAACTACTTGTCCTATTGTTCGCCCCTCGAGTGCTCCGCCTTCCTGAAAAGCTGCACTGGCAGTTGTCTGCGAGAATCGAAGCGAGAGCCGCCCCGCAAGATTGGTAAGCCAGTTTCCGGCGAGCCCACCCAGTATGTTCGGCAATCCAATGTCGATGACTTCACCAACGTTTGAGGACATACCAGCGGATTGCGCAATCTTTGTTCCAATGCTGCGATCACTAGGGTCATATCCCCCTCGCCAACCGCAGTTGGCTGTAGCGCCGCACTCGTTATAGAGCCCCTCCATCGCCGCCAACAGCGCCCCCTGCTCAGCCTTGCCACCGGCGAGCTTTGAAGCGACGGCGCCAATCACTGCGCGCCCGAGCAGATTGTTCGCTCCCGGCAATGATCCCCCGGCAAGACTAGAGAACCCCGCACTCGCCGCCCCCGCTTTGCACGATCCACCACTCGCCGCCGCACTCGCACAACCAATGGCCGCATGCGCCGCCATCTTCTGCAGCGCCGTGACGGTACCCGCACCACCGCTGAACACGCTCGGCGTGCCGTGGCCCAGGGACTGCCCGACACCGAACTGAAGCCCGGCGGTGACTGCGCCAATCACTGCGCTTTGCACATTGCCACCGGAGACACCGCCCGCGGCCATGCCACCGGCGACATTGGCCACCGCTTGCCCGGTGGAGGATAGCGTCGGCGCAAAGATCGCCTCCGACTGCAACAGCAGCGCACTGCCACCGCTGGCGTTGGCCAGTATCAGCTCGCTGACCGCCCACGGCACGGCAATGGCTGCCACCAGACCAAACAGCGGGGCTCGCCACTTCGTCCAGCGGCTGAAGCCGCTCGGATCGGTGTAGGAGAGCGGGTTGTTGCCGACGTAGCTGTAGCGGTTGTAGTTCTGGCCGTCGAGCGGGTTCTGGATCACCGGATCGGCCTGCAGGAAGCGGCCGAGTTCGGGGTCGTACAAGCGACCGTTCATGTGAATGAGGCCAATCTCGTCCAACATCTCATGGCCGGTGAAACCGCGCTCTTCGGTGCCGGTGCTGCCGTTCGAACTGCACGTTGATGTTGTCCCATTCGCCGCGAGGCAAACTCGCTTGCCCCACGGATCGAAGGTAAAGCGCTGGGTGATGGTGCCACTCTCGTTGGTGCTCGCTACCAGAGAGCCCAGATGATCCTTGTGCCAGTAGTCGGTTTTGAAGGTCACGGATTCGGCGGCGTTGCGGCTGCCGGTAGCGCTTCGGGTGAGCACCCCGATCATGCCCTCGGGCGTCGGGATGAAGGTGCGCTCGATCGTCTTCGGGTTGGCAGCGGTGGATTCAGTGGGCACCACCAGCTCAAAGCCCGGCGCGAAGAAGGTGGTGCCGTGCACGAATCGCGACCATCGGAGTGATTCGGTCAAGTATCGGACAGGCGCACTTTGCAACCGACTGCCGGTGAGGGACGCGCCCGACGCGTCAAACGCTAACGCCCATTGCAACGTGACGACCGTGAGCGCAGCGATCACGACACGAGCGAGCGCGTAGGCGCGAGGGAGGGGTTACGCGTCACCGAAATCGGCTTGCGGAGCATTCGATGTTGATCTCGCGTTGCCGTTGTGGGGGGGGCGGGTGACCTCCCTACGCGGCTATTCAGTTTCCCATGCCTCAGCGATATCTAGCGTTCTCCATGGCCCGTTGTCCCAGTCGCCGTTTGTGGAAGGTACGCACACATTGACCGATATTCGTCGCGATGAGGAAATATCGGACAAATTGTCTCCCGCATAGCGAGGCACAATCATCAGGGCAGAATGATGCTGTTCGCCATATTCCGGTACGAATATCGGTGGGTCGAAAGAAAGGATGCAGTAGGCTTTGGCCGGTGGCCAATCGACGGTTGTACCAACAAGAAGGAGCTCGTATCGCAGCTCTTTGGATTTCAGGGTGAATCGTTTCATGGAAGGCTCGCAGCGGTTCAGAAGGGTGGGTTAACGCCAGAGACACGCTGAACGCGGACTTGTGTGGCAGCATTGGGAATCAGCACCTCAGGCAGTCCGCCTTTGTTGCCGTCCAGCGGCAATGCCGAACGCAAGCGGACTCCTTCGTTGTTTATCAAGCGACCTTCAACTACAAATCGGCCTGTGTTCACATCCGGCAAACCGGCTGCGTCGCGGTAGTTCCCCGTCCTCAGAGGATTGACTGTTGTCCACGATTCGCCTAGAGGTCGGTTCGCCTCTCCAAAGACACGATATACCTTTGTGCCAAATATCCCGTCGTAGATTGCAGAACCCAGTTTGTACAGACCCTTGCCAATCGCACCGCCAGCGATGATTTCTTCTACAGGATACACAGCTTCGACAGCGCCACTAGCGGACTTCGTCCACTGCTCAGCCGGGCTCTGATACCCACTGCCTGGGCACATCACCGAAGAGGAGCCAAGGCATCCGGAATACTGGTTGTAAAGCGCCTCCATCGCCGCGAGCAACATTCCCTGCTCGGCTTTACCCCCCGCAAGTTTGGACGCGATTGCACCGATCGCCATGCGCCCGAGAAAGTTGCCAGCGTGGAAACTGCCGTCAGCATTGCTCGGCAACGATCCCCCGGCAAGGCTGGAGAACCCAGCTGACGCCGCCCCTGCCTTGCAGCTCCCTCCTGATGCCGCCGCACTCGCACAACCAATGGCCGCATGCGCCGCCATCTTCTGCAGCGCCGTGACGGTACCCGCACCACCGCTGAACACGCTCGGCGTGCCGTGGCCCAGGGACTGCCCGACACCGAACTGAAGCCCGGCGGTGACTGCGCCAATCACTGCGCTTTGCACATTGCCACCGGAGACACCGCCCGCGGCCATGCCACCGGCGACATTGGCCACCGCTTGCCCGGTGGAGGATAGCGTCGGCGCAAAGATCGCCTCCGACTGCAACAGCAGCGCACTGCCACCGCTGGCGTTGGCCAGTATCAGCTCGCTGACCGCCCACGGCACGGCAATGGCTGCCACCAGACCAAACAGCGGGGCTCGCCACTTCGTCCAGCGGCTGAAGCCGCTCGGATCGGTGTAGGAGAGCGGGTTGTTGCCGACGTAGCTGTAGCGGTTGTAGTTCTGGCCGTCGAGCGGGTTCTGGATCACCGGATCGGCCTGCAGGAAGCGGCCGAGTTCGGGGTCGTACAAGCGACCGTTCATGTGAATGAGGCCAATCTCGTCCAACATCTCATGGCCGGTGAAACCGCGCTCTTCGGTGCCGGTGCTGCCGTTCGAACTGCACGTTGATGTTGTCCCATTCGCCGCGAGGCAAACTCGCTTGCCCCACGGATCGAAGGTAAAGCGCTGGGTGATGGTGCCACTCTCGTTGGTGCTCGCTACCAGAGAGCCCAGATGATCCTTGTGCCAGTAGTCGGTTTTGAAGGTCACGGATTCGGCGGCGTTGCGGCTGCCGGTGGCGCTTCGGGTGAGCACCCCGATCATGCCGTCAGGCGTCGGAATGAAGGTGCGCTCGATCGTCTTCGGGTTGGCAGCGGTGGATTCGGTCGGCACCACCAGCTCAAAGCCCGGCGCAAAGAAGGTGCTGCCGTGAACGCTACTGCGCTCGGCGGTTCTGGCGTGAGCGTGATCGTAATCCCAGGTGAGGGTGGTGTTCAGGTTGTAGATCGAGAGCCACGGCAGGTTCCACGGCGTGTAGTCGGTGAGCCGGCGGCCGTCATCGAGCACGTTGCCGTTGCCGTCGTAGAGGAAATTGCGACTGCCGAGACTGGTCAACCGCTTCGTGGTCGCATCGTAGGTGAAACTGCCGGTGAGACCTGCCTTGCTCGCGAAGTTGCCGATGGCGTCATAGGTGGCCACACTGTTGGCCACGCCGTTCTTGCCGGTGACGCGGTTCAAGGCATCGTACTGGTACGTCTCGCTCGGGGTGATGGTCAGGCCGTTCGGCGTGTCGCTGCGCTTGACCAGATTGCCAAAGCTGTCGATGTCGTAGTCGGCGTTCTGGATCAGGGTTGCGTTGCCCGCAATGCCGGTCTGGATCGTGTCGATGCGGCCGAGACCGTCGAGGGTTTTACTGGTGAGGACGTTACCGGCGCCACCGCTCACGGTGCTCTTGCTCTGGCCGTCAGTGAAACGGCCGGTGGACTGCCAGTAGGTCAGCGTTTGTCCCGGATCGGTCACTTTCCAGGCGCTGCCACCCCAGGTGGCGTAGTGGTTGCGGAAGACCACACCACCGGCGGTGCCGACGAGTTCCGGGCGGCCATTGGCGTCGAAGAAGGTGCTGCTCGTGAAGCGCTTGGGCCCGCTGCTCGGGTCACCCGGAGTGACCGGTACCGAGAGGTTCATCGCGCTCTCGGTGCGCTCCAGACGGCCCACGGCGTCGTAAGTGTGACGCGTCTCGCTGCTCGGGCCGTTCAACTGCTGCGGCCCATCACCAAAGTAGCCGCTCTTGGTCACCGCGACCGTGCAGAGCTTGCCTTTGGGGCGTGCGCCGCAGAACGAGCCGCTGTCGTACGTCCAGGTGGTTTTGAAGGTGGGAGCGGTGCTGGTCGAGCCTTCGCGCTCATCGCGCTGAATCAGGCGGCCCAGAAAGTCATAACTGTTGATCGTGACCCAGCGGCTGCCCACCGGCAGGTGGCCGTCGCCCTGCCGGATCAGCTCCCCCAGGCCGTTGTAGGCATACGTGTAGTTGCCCGCCTGCAAGCTGTTGAGGGCAGTCTTGCGGCCCCGTACGTCGTAGCTCATCGACTCCGTCACGCCGCTCGCGGTGGTCGGGGCGGTGACGCTGAGCAAGTTACCTACCGCGTCGTGCACGAACGTGGTGATACCCGCCGCTGCATCGGTGACCTTGAGCAGTTTGCCCTGGCTGTCGGTCTCGCGAGTGGTGATCTGATCGGTGCGATCCGTCGGATCGGTGCTCGCCTTCTTGCGGGTGACAGTGCTGATGAGACCGTCGTAGCTGGTATTGGTGACTGCGGTGATGGTCGGCGTGCTCGGCGCGCCGTGGTTGCCGACCAGGGTTTCCTTGGTGACGCGATCGAGATCATCGAACAGGTAGCTCGTGGTGGCCGTGCCGTCGCCAGCGGGCTTGCTGGTGCTGGCCTTGCGGCCGCGCACATCAAAGGTGACGCTGGCTTCCGCCCATTCGTCGGCGCTAGCGCTGGTCGCTGCATTGCTGGTGCGGTACGCCTGGGTGCGGCTCCTCACCTCGCGTTGCAGCTTGTCGTAGAAGGTGAAGCTGACCGCGCCCCCCGAGACACGTGTGCGCTTCCTGTGCGATTCACCGGGCTTGCAGGCGGCGGCGCTAGCGAGCGCATTGATCGGCTCCGCCTGACTGCACCATTGCGTCAGCGTGCTGGCGTCACTCACCACCGAATCTGCGGTCGTGCTTCCGGCGAAGCTGCGCTCGCGAATCTTGCGACCGAAGGCGTCATAGGTGGATTCGGTCAGTAGCTGGTTCGGCCCCACCAGCGTCGTGATACCGCCGAACATCGGGTGGAACGTGCGCTGTTCGCTGTGGTTCAAGGCATTCGTCGCCGTGGTCGCGAAACGGCCTTTGGCGTCGAAACTGACGCTGCCGAGATTTCTGCTCAGCGCAGTGGTATAGCCCGCCTGATCGCCTTGACTCAGCGGCTCCTTGAAACTCACGGTGGAGGTGACCCGGTTGCCGAAGGCGTCATGGCGATGGCGCGTACTGCTCCAGAGGGTTTGATCCCCTGCCGATGCAAAGTCAGGCTCGACAATCTCGTCACATACATAGCCCTTGGGCGCGGTGGCGACTGCCGCCGTCGGGTCGGAGGAGCCGTTGCCGATGCCGACTTTGCAGTTGGCATTCGCCGCGTCGTAGTAGGTGAACGCGCTGACGCGAACGATGTTGCCACCGCCGTTGGCGGCGGTGCCGGACTTGCTGTGGGTGACCTCGCTTCGCGTCAGGCGACCGAGAATCCATTCGCCGCGTGCGATCGTGGCGCCGGTATTGATCACCGAGCGGAAGCCGTAGGTATTGATGCTCGACTTGCCGTGCGTTTGGCTGCCGTGGGTGGTCGTTGCCTTGGTGCGCACGACGTTGCCGTCGGTGTCATAGCCAATCGTGGCCACAAGGGTGGTGCAGGGCGGCGTCGCACCGGCTGCACAGCCGTCGCCGTCGTTGCTGATCCGTCCGACAGCAACCGATGGATCGCTCGCGTCCCAGGTCGGCGTACTGCTCGCCTGCGATGGCAGGACGGTCCCGTTCAAGTCCCACGCGGACTGGCTGGAGCCGGCACCAAAGACTTCGACAATCTTGAGCGCGGCCGAGGCGTAGAAGCCGTCGGAGATGCGCGGCGGGTGATAGGTAATGGTGGTATCCGAGAGCCGGTTGGACGCTTCGAGCGCATTCGGATGTGTCTTGATGACCTGCCTGGGTGAGCCCGCCAGCCACCATTTGATCAGCTCGTTGTTGTAGGCGGTTTTGGTGGTAGCGCCAACGTAGGCGCCGAAGCTCTCGGTCACGTCGCGCTGCGAGAACCCGAGCAGGCCGCGACCGTTGGTGGTGGCGCGCAGGCCGTAGTATTTGAAGGTCGTGGTGTGCCATTCGCAGCCTGTCGACCCTTGCGTGCAGTTGAGGCCGTTGTCAGCACGCACTGCCTTCACCACCTGCATCGGGGACCGTGCATCGAGTTCACCTGCCGCGAGGGCGGTGTTGGCGATGGTGGGCGTCTTGTTGTAAACGCTATCGTCGGTAATCGGCGCGTAGTCGATCTCGGTCACGGCACCAAGGCCGTCGGTGATGCTGATGATCATCTCCTGACGTGCACCCGTCGCGGTGCCGTTCAGCGCACCGGGCGACAGGATGCTCATTGGGCCGCCCTGGCTGACGCGCAGGCTCAGGTCGCTGATGCCATCGCCATTGAAGTCCCCGATACGGGCGTCCGTGCTGATCTTGGCCACGTTGGGCGTAGGCGCGGAAATCTGTCGTACTACGCTGAATCCGATGGAGTCGGCCACGGCGTTGTACGCCGACTTGGCACCACGCGCGTAGGCGATTTGCCACCCCTGACTGCCGTCTTCGGCCTTTTGCCAGGCGAGCAGATCGGCGCGGCCGTCGCCGTCGAAGTCACCGGTGGTGACGGCGTCACCGTTGGCAAAGAGCAATCCATTAATCGTCTTGCAAGTGGAGGTGCGGGTGCCCACGTTGTTGACCACGCCAGTGAAGCGCTCGAAACCACCATCGCCCGTGGACAGGCACACTTGCCAGTTGCCGTTGGTTCTGGTGTTGGTGTCCACCGGGGTGGCGATGTCGGCCAGACCGTCGCCGTTGAAGTCGGCCACGATCATCTCTTCGGCTTTGGCCGGGTTGGGGCCAGTCACCGAGGCGGGTTTGGCCTGGCTGCAGGTGACGCCAGCAGGCAGTCCGGTGAAGCCGAGAATGCCGGTGCCGGACAGTGGCAAGTGCGACACCACGATGTTGCCGGTATAGCTTGAACCTGCCGTGCGGGTGACGGTAATCGTCTGGACGCCCAAGCCCCCTGCTGCCGGATAGTTGGCGTCTCCACCGGTCAGCAGCGACAGGCCGACCCCACTGCTGCACGCGGTGGCCGGGTTGTTGACAAACACGCCAGGGTAGGTATTGCCATCGCCCAGGTCGTATGGCCAGGTGATTTCACTGGTGGAAGAGCAGGTACCGTTGTCCAGCATGTCGGCGCGACTGGTGGACGTGACCGCGTAGCCATAGTTGGTGACCTGATAGTTGAGCTTCCACGAGACAGTGCCGCCGGCAGGCAGTACCGATTGCGGAATCGAGCACTGGTAGGGCGCATTGGTCTGCATGAGGGGAGGCGGAGTGCTCACGCCGGTGCCCGCCACCACGGTCTGGATGTCGCGCGGGCAATCGAAGCGTACGGAGCTGTCGCTGCGCGAATAACACACGCGCCATTGATCCAGCGCGGTATTGTTGGCGCCGATCATGCGTTTCATGAGATCGGCACTGCCATCGCCGTTGAAGTCGGCCACGAAGAAGCGCTTGCGCAGGTCGCCCTGATCGAGCGTGCCCTGATTTTGTTCCTTCGGCGAGGCGGCGAAGTAGAAGGTGTTGGCCAGCGTAAAGCCGCCCGCTGCCGTGCCGAGGTAGAGGTCAAACTTGTGGCGCAGCGTGCCATCGGCGGCGGCGACCGTGTAGTCGCGTACGTCCCGATAGGCGAGGATATCGATGCGCCCGTCACCGTTGAAGTCACCCTGCAGCAGCCCGTTGTTGATGGTGCGGCCCAGAGCAATTGATGCCGAGCATGGGGTGGGTGCGGCGATGTTGGTGGAGAAGCCGCTGCCGTCGCTATTGGCCAGGCAGACGTAGTGATCGCCAGCGACCGCGTTGCCGAACACCAGATCGGCTTTGCCGTCACCGTTAACGTCGGCGAGGTAGGTGTTGCCTTCGGTATTGAGTGTTTGTGCCGCTTGCACATACTGATCGACGCAGGCAAAGGTGCCAGCGGCGCTGCTGGTTGCGTCCGCCAGATTGCAAACGCGCAAATGCGTCGCGAGCCGTCCGCTACTGTCGTAGTCGGTCAGGATCAGGCTGCTGCGACCGTTGCCGCGAATGTCGCCGATGAGCTGCCGCGAGCCGAGGAAGCTGTAGGCGTTTTCGTTAACGGAAGATTGCAGGGTGGACAACGCAGTGATGGCCGCGCCCTGCCACTGGAAGGTCGTCGCCGGCAGGCAAGTCGTGTCGGCGGCGCCATAACACTCCGTGACAGAAACCAGTCGCGTGCGCTCGGTGTGCGACAACGAGAGCGGTGGTGTGGCAGCGTTGGTGTCGTAGCCCAACGCGTAGCGTTTGACCAATACGCCATCAGCCCAGGCTTCCACGCCGGTCAAACGCTGGGTGACGATCCCTTCGCCAGCGCCGCTGTCGAACGAGCGAAGCTGGGCTTTTTCCGGGTGTTCGTCGTAGCTGAAACGGACTTCGTGGCCGGTGGCGTATTTGATGACCTTCGGCAGGATTTCCGTCGGCGGATAACTGCCGTTGCCACCGACGTCCTGTGGGGCGACGCTGCCGGTGCCGACTGCGGTCTCCCAGTCCACCACGTAGGTGCTCTCTGCGGTGTTGGTCGGGCGTGTGGTGTGATACTCAACGTCAATCCGGTTACCCGCAGGGTCTTCGATCCGGTCGAGGACAAAAACCTTGACGCGACTGGCAAGTACGCCGTTGGTACAGCTTAGAGGCTGACTGGGATTGCGGCAGGTGTCGAAGCCGTTGCTCATGGCCTTGAAACGGCGGCTGTAGTGCATGACGCGACCGTCTTTGGTTTCCACCATGAAGCGACTGAAGCCAGCGGTGAACTGCGGCCATTCCTTGTAGCCGGTGATGCGTGCGTAGCTTTCGACTTCGGTGCGGAATTCCTGCTTGTACGCGGCAACCGTGACGGCTGTGTTCACGGGCGGGTTGTAGGTCAGGGTGACATTCCCGGCGCTCACCAGGTTGCTGACAGGCACCAGGCGCTGCCCACCCAGACAATACGCGTCGTTGGTTTCCTGATTGTCGTAGTTGATCGGTGCGCGAAAGCCGTCCTGGGCAATCGTAGTGGGACAGCGGGTGATGGCGCCAAGCCCGGAGACCGACCAGCCGATGCCCATGGCGCCATAGCTGCCGCCACTGCTGTAACCAAAGGCGAGACTGGGTTGCAAACCGTTGACCCCCGGGGGCACCTGGATCGGGATTGAATAGCCAGCGCTGCCGCCGTCAGACACCGAGAAACTGCCGGCCACCTTGCCCACCAGGGCATCGACGGGCGCATCCACCGTTGTCGTATTGGCCATGCTGTCGGCCGCTGGCGCCTGCTGCACGGCGACGGTCGTGCGTGTTGTGGTGGTCGCACCGTCGACATCGGTGACGGTGATGGCGAGACTTTGCATGCCCGGTGTGTTCGGTGTCCAGGTCACGTCGCAGTTTTGTGTTCCGCTGCCGCTGCAGGCGGTGGTCGCCCCCGTGACGCCGCTGACGGCGATGGTGACGCCACTGGTGTCCGTCACCGGGACGCGCAGGGTGTAGGGCACTCCCGCCACGGCACGGCCACCGTTGGTGCCGGTGATGTTGGACGAGCCCGCGACCAGGGGCGCCACGTTGGGCGGGTTCACGGTGAAGTTGAGCACGGCACTGGCGGTGGCGTAGCCGGACTTGCTGGCGCTGAGTGAAACGCTGGCAGCGCCGGTCGTTGACGTGTTCACGACGCAACTGGTGGCGGTCGCGCCACATCCTGATGCCACCGACAAGGTGCTGCTTGGCATCCAGTTGAACGTCAGTCCGGTGACCGCTGAGCCGCTCGATGTGCACGTGGCATTGACTGTCGCCGTGTTGCCGAGCAGCACGGTGCTCGGGCCGGAGAGAACGCACGTCAGCGGCAGGTTGGTGGTCGGACAGCCAGCGACGATGTAGGCCTCGATGTCATTGCCCAGTACGCGCGAACCAGTGAGCTGCAGTCCGTTGACCAGGGAGGCGCCACGGAAGCCGGAGATGTAGCGAGCGATGATGGTGGCGTCGTTGACGCTGATGGCGCCACCGCTGGCGTCCATGTCGTGGGCGCTGCTGTAGGTCGCCATGTGCGCGTTGATGGCGCCCACCACGGTAGACAGGTTGGCCGGCGTCTGATCGGCGCGGGTGCCCGCGATCAGGGCGCTTCCGGTCAAGCCCTGCGCATACCTGACAAACAGCAGGGCGTCGCTGCCCAAATCAGGTGTGCCGTTGGCCCCTGCCCCACCCAGACCGTCTACGTTAAATCCGCATCCGGTAGCCGCCTGGGCGTTACCTGACGCCGCGATGCCACCGATCAGGGTCAATACCCCCGCCAGCAGGCCGAGCTGGCGTCGTGTTGCCACCAGGAGGTGCGGGAAGTTAACTGACCGGAAGTGAGCAAAGCGGCGGGGCTGGGCTGAGGGCATGGGTGAGCTGCGTGATGGCGCAGTTGAAAGAAGCGAAATGGGAGGGCGCGTGGCGACTGGTACTGAAAAACTATCGGTCGGTCAGCGGTTCACGTCAAATGACAATTGCATAACAAAACAACGATCTTGGCAATCAGACGTTGCTTAGGTGTTCCAGCTCTGGCGAACGCACCATGTTCGACGGGATCGGGCACAGTAGGCCGTGGACTGCCCGTAGCCATCCGGCGATGGTTACGGGGTGTCAACGACTTCACGCAATCCCCTGCTCGCCCTCGCCTTTGGCGAGACGGTTCGGGCATTGCGCGCGGCTGCTGGCGTGGCGCAGGAGGCGCTGGCGCTGGACGCCGGCATGGATCGCAGCTACCTGGGCAAGGTCGAACGGGGCGAGCGGCAACCGTCGCTCGACATGGTGTTTCGGTTGGCGGCGGTGCTGGACGTCACGCCTGGTGAATTGGTCGATCTGACTGGGCGTCGTCTGCTCACAGTGAAGCGACGCCAGGCTACTGCGAAGCGACGGGTGTAGCACGAGTTGCAGTGACAAGACCCTATTCAAATTGATAGGGTTGCCTGTTGTGAAGATGTAACAACATTCCGGCGAATCGGCACGTTCAGGGTCATTGCGCTCCGTAGCCGTGATATTTGCCGCCCCCTAAAGGCCACGCCGTATCGGCGGTACCGGCTCCAGCCGGCCCAGCACCAGCGCGCAGCCCAGCGCCACCAGATTCACCCCTGCCCCCACGCTTGGCCAATACGGAATGTGGGTCAGCACAAAGCGATGCCCAAAATACACATTCAGCGACGGCGTGAGCGAACCCGCCATCAGGCTCACGCGGGCCACCGCATCGATGGCGAAACCGCACCAGTACAGAAACCACGGCGTTTCCAGCGCCGGCACGCACAGCCACGAGAGCCAGAGCAGCAGGCGTACGCCACTGCCCTGACGACGCAACAACTGCACGCTGCCCAGAATCGCCGCGATCAGCAGCGCCAGATGAAACAGGTTCACCAGTGCTTCCGGCAGCGACATGCTGGCCCCGTTGAGCAGCGGCAGCAGCGCCACCATGCCCACCACACCCCCCAGCAGATACAACCCGGCAATCGCCAGAATGATCGGCGAGCGCAGCGGATCCTCTGGTCGCATCAGCACGGCAACCCTCAGCGCGGCAACGCCACGTCCACGGTCGACACGATGCGGTCCCGCGCGAACTGATCGGCCAGCGCGGCCGTCGCCTTCATGATCGCCTCGCGCGCCACCTCCTCCAGCGGCGTGCCGCTGATGGTCGCCGCCGTACGCGCCACCAACAGCTCGACCCCGGTGGCCGACTTCTCCGATTGACCAGAAAACGTACCGCTGCTCAGGATCGAGCCGGTTCTGGCATCAATTGCCTTGCTGTCAAACGACAGTTCCGCACGCTGCGTCACCGACTTCACCAGCAGCACCTGGGTGGCACGGCGGGTCACACTGACTGAGGTAATGGCCCCAGAGATCAGCAGATCCACCTCCGGCATCTCGAACTTGCGGCCGAGCTGCTCCATCGACTTCCTGACCTCGTCCAGTCCCTCCCGGTCGAACACCTCAAAGCAGCCGGACTGCTTCAGGCTGGAGCTGAGCATCGCGGCCAGTGAAGACGAAACGCCGTCGGCGTTAATCGCAATCCCCCCTGCCCCGCCGCCCCCCTCCTGCGCCTGAGCCAGGGCCACCATCGCCGCCAGCCCGGTCAGCTTCGATGGATCCGGCGCATTGCAGGCGGCAGCACGGCAGCTCACGGTACCGATCATGACTTTTCTGGCGGGGGTCGCGCACTTCGGGATCTTGAGGGCTACCGTCTGCCCGGAGCGGGTTTCCTGTGCCAGCACCGCGCCAGGCAGCAGCGCACTGATTGCCGCCCACGCCACCACGATCCATCCTCGTCCCTGATGCACGGTTCGCCTCCGGTTTCAGCAACGAGCGGAGGCGCCGTGCTTTCAGGGAACCATTTTATAACGCACGCGTTATGGCGTTTACGTTACTAACCCGCGATTCTGTGCGTCTGCCCAAGACGCCCGATGAGCCCCGCCCAAGCCTTTGCCACCGCGCTGAAACGCCTGCGAACCAGTCATGGTTTGACGCAGGAGGCATTGGCGCACGAGGCGGGATTGAGCCTCACGTCCCTTGCACGCATCGAAACGGCCGTACAGGAGCCCAAGATCGGCACCGTGCTTAACCTGGCCAGGGCGATGAAGATTCGTGGAGCCGATTTGGTTCGCGAAGCGGAAGCAGTGATGAGGGAGGCGCACCGACATTCCTGAGACGGGCGCTTGTATTGTGCCCTGCGGATAGTAAACTATCAATATTGCATGCTATCCATATAAATGGCTATCCACAATGGCGAAACCTAACGTAGTTGCGGTCTACAGCGAAAAGGGCGGAGCTGGCAAGACGACGCTTGC
>Ga0208826_1001983_pt1 | contig 15876 bp, 12 predicted proteins | sample AD_UKC115_MetaG_FD_184451 | JGI IMG/M metagenome (GOLD analysis project Ga0208826, IMG submission 184451) | Active sludge microbial communities of municipal wastewater-treating anaerobic digesters from Hong Kong - AD_UKC115_MetaG (SPAdes)... | ecosystem: Engineered > Bioreactor > Anaerobic >...
GTATTTTCAGTTCCCATGCCTTCCGTTGAAGCTCGCCAAGTTCAACCTGAAGCGTCTTTATACTCTTTTTATATTCCTCATTTGAGATTGCCTGGGAAAGATCGATGTTTTCAAGCATGCTTGATCCCGCTATTACTCTTTATTTGGGTATTTCTTATAATGTTACAGGTAACTATCAATATAAATTTAAGTTAATATAATTTTAATATTATTTAATCTGTAGCATAATGACTGGCAAACATCGCAATTTAAACTCCAGATTGATCTTATAAGTGTTTACTGAATACTCATCTTAATGTCTTATTGTAGATCAATAGGAGTAATATGTCCACAAATTATTTAAATTTTTAAAACAGATTGAAAATATCGAAAATCAGTAAAATATTCCTATAATTAAGCAAATATGCATTTTAAGTCTCAAAGAATGTTAATTAATATTCAAATATTGGATTTTTTTGTTGCTATGTGTTTTCTGTATATTTCAGTCTGGTTAGCCTACACTGCAGAGATCAAAAAACATATTATAAATATATTACAATATAAGGTACGAAAAAATCCATTCCATATAGTATTTTTTTAAGATATATATCTAAAAATACATATTTCAATCAACTATTTGCATATATCTCTATCCAATATGGTGCTTCGTATGATTTATTAAATAAAATATATATAGAACTAAGTAGTAATTTTCATATCTCTTATTTATTATACATTATATAAACTATATATTCATAAACGAATATTTAATTATCTATTCCTAATTAAATTTTAATTAATTATTACATAAATCTTTATTATAGCCAATACATTTTAAAACATATTCATTAAATAATATCTTTACTTATTACCTTATTACTATAAGAATGATTTTATGAGATATATTTAACATATATTATATATGATGTTCATTTATAAACATATCTTACATTTTAATTGATTATTATTAAAGATATATATCCAAAAATTGTAATAGATAAAAATCACGTAGTAAATAAAAATCTTGATATATATCATGTATAAGATATATAGTTAAAGTAATCATATTTTAAATCATTTTTAGATAATATATCTCTTAATATCTGATTATAAAGTAACGAGTAATTCAAATTTATCCAATATGTATTATATATAATACATATTGACTAATTTATTTTTTATTACATGACATGTAGCAATCTAAAGATACTTTATAGATTATAATTTATTATGTATTGGCATACTTAATATTATATCTAAGTACTGATACATATTCAATATTATGTATTATCAATTGGTGATTTAAAACAGATTAATTTTTGAATTTGCGACCAAAAAGTATCCAAAATATCAACCGTCGTATTTTATTACAATATATTTATATTATATCTTTCTGGCTATACAGGTAGACTCTTTAATTGAAAGACAGGTAAAAACACATAGCAAATTAATTATAGAGCATGTATTTTTAATTGAATACTTGATTATTTTTGCAATGATTGGCTTATTTAGTTAAATCCTCTCTAATTCCAAAGAGTAAAATTTTATAACATATTTTATTCATATATTTTATAGGAATAACGTTGCTTGTTTTTAAGAATTGCTTTTCCTTAGCATTGTTTCGTAGTTAATCTTACGGTTATCGGTCAAAAGGGGTCTATTCCTACAAACTTTAGAATAGCTGACTTGACAAAATAAGAGGTTTAGCAGGAAATTTTGCTTAAAACTGGATCCGTTCATATTGACTATATGAATAAATTATTTTACATCTTCTTCTTGTTTTGTCAGATCCTGCTTCATTCAGGGCATCTGAATCATAACAGGGTAGTATGTGCAAGAATAATAATAAGAAAGTCTAAATATTAAAAAATTACAGGTTTGTTCAGCAAAGGCAGATTCAGATCTGTAAGGTATTCAAGCATCTATATCGGGATACTGATGAATTAGTGCAGGGCTCGAGTAAAAACAAATTTGAGTTTATGTAATTATTTTTTCTTTTAAATCTTATTTTGATTTAAAGGTAAGTTTTTATACACTGTTTATTATTATCTCTAGTAATATATATTAAGGCGTGGTAAATATATCTTAATATTACACTATTTTTATATATTATTTTTTGCACCATAAACTCTACCACTTTTGAGTCAAAAATATGTAGAAACACATATGTAAAAAATATACATTTCAGATTTTATACATTAATAAATTCGTTAATTTAAACTTGCCTGTTAAAATATAAAAAAGATTATGAATTCATATTTTTATTTTGGCATACCTTGGATGTATCAACAAATTGTTACATAATAAACAAGTCATTCTTTGAGGTAAGTGCTCTCATTGTTTCTTCAGCAATTAAGATATCATTGTGAACTAATAACATTTGTTCTTCCTTCTGATAACCTGACTTTAATTTAATTTCAATTTTTAAAAATTTTTGACAAAATTTAGTCAAGTTTGAACTATTTAATATTCTATTCTTAAATTATATTTTATTACGTCGTATTTTTGAGAGTCAACCAGGTTAATTTTAAGTAATTTAATATAATTACTTCTATCTCATTCTGTTTATTTAGTTTATTTCCTGGCAAACAGGATCAAAAACACAATTACAATGTAACAAAATCATAAATCCATCTTAAGATTGAAAATTTCTTCAAAAAGTTCGTATTTTTTGCGAGCTCTGTATAAGTACTGGCGAACCGGAGTTTTGTTTTTTGCTCTGGCAAAGAGAGCATCAATCTCTCCTTTAGAAAAAATCACTTCAAGCTTTTTTATTGGAACGGCTTCAAGATCTTCCCAGCTGTTAATTACAGGATTGCTTATGGGTATGGGGATCGGAATAAGTGCTATCTGAGCTTCATCCACCCAGTTCCAGTCAGAATCATATATATTTGCATAGAAGGCACCGCATGAAATGCATTTTGTTACGACCACTATATTCTCCCCGACGTTATGGTAGCTGAGGCTCATAAGAACTGAATCACAGCTCGTGCAGTTGCCAATCTCATTTTTCTCCAGGCTATACGCAGGTATTCGATTTTCTTCGATATGAAGAGCTTTTTCATTGAGGTCGTACTTATATTCCATGTTTTGCTCTCCTGACTGAGGCCTGAAGCCTCGAGAATAGAGGTTTTTCTTTTCAGGATAGTGTTAGTCTCATCTATGATTTCTTTTTAAGGCAATAACCCTATTAATATTAATCGAAACTCTATTCATTACTGAGCAATTCTTAAACAATAGATTTATAAGTATCCTTTTTGCATCTAATCATTTCACATTATGAAAAGAAATTTGGTCTTAATCAAAAGATGACAAAGCCTGAAAACAATAGTTGATTCTGACTTTCTTATTTTTTAACTGATTAAACAATAATTTAAAAGACGATATTATAAATAAAAAACTAAGATTTATGTTATATCATTAAAATAAATTTAATGCATTTTACTTAATTGAACACAAACTTAATATATATGATCGTAAGAAAATAATAATGTTCGTAAGTAAATATATTATGCAAGTATTCAAATTCTTAGCAGGAAGTTTGAGGCTTTTTTAGCTCTGAAAGGAATACAAAGCATTATCAATCAAAGTAGTTAAAAATGAAAATATATAAATTATATCTCCAGGCAAACCGATTCCGGGAGAATTTCAAGAGCATAGATTATGGGAAATGGATAATAAAAAGCGATATATTGAAGAAAGAATATATCATACACAAAGTTGAACTTGAAGCAAAGTAAAATTGCCTGAAGATCAGGAGCTTCAGTATCCATTCCCATCAGGACGAATAAATTTACAAACCTATATATAGAGCTATAACTGACATAGTTTACTACATCAGTAGAGGTGGTAAATATGGTATCCATCCGAGCTAAAATTAAATCCAGATTAGAGAAATTCCTTGAAGTTGATTCCAATGGATATCGAAGGGCTATACTGTGTATCTTCATCAAGGTAAAGAAAGCAACTATAGACGAGCTACATGAAATGCTTTCAAGCAAATACAATGTATCAAGAAATACAGTAGCATCCATGGTAGGATATATTCATTCGAAGCTTGGAATCCTGAGAGCACATAAGGAGTCATATAAAACCCCTACGACCTACCTTTTAAGAGAAGAATATATAGACCTGCTAATGAAGATAGTTGCTTCACCTGAAAAGACAATAACTGATTCAGCCTGAAAAGCTTACCACTTCAAACCAATTTGCCTGATAAACAATGTCAATTGTGAAAAACGCACCCAGAACAGCAACCACAATTGTGGTTCGATCAGATGCCAATACCCGCGTAAGCCGCTCAAAAGACCCTTATTATAACCTGATGCGGCGCATTTTCCAGGAAGACGCCACTGCTGTCCGGGGCCAGAAATTCCTTTCAATGGTTGAAGAGCGGCAGGCAGCAGGAAATGCCATCCGAACTGATGAATGGAAGACCGTTCTGGAAGAACTCCAGATAGGTCGAGCTTCTTTTTATGCAATGCGCAATAAGCTCCTTGGTGCCGGGCTTATATCCATCAAAAATAAAGAGTACCGGCTTTCCGGCCAGTTTTCGAAAGACCTTATTGACATGGCACGCTGGTGGTGGACTGCAGTACTTGACCAGTCCGAAGATAGCCTGTGACCAGGAGAAAATCACCAGGAGAAAATCGCTTCTTTTTACCAAAATTACTCTTTTTCTAAAGCCAGCCTCCAATGACCGATTTCTACTCAATAATTTTTTATTCAATAATTTTTTATTCAATAATTTTTTATTCAATAATTTTTTATTCAATAATTTTTTATTCAATAATTTTTTATTCAATAATTTTTTATTCAATAATTTTTTATTCAATAATTTCAACTTCTTTCCAAACCTTTTTATTAACACCTTTTCTGGACAAACTACAAATCCGGAACCCTCAGCCGAAAGTTATATATATAAAATCCTCCTTTAGAAGATACGCTTCAGGGCGCAAGAATCACGCCCCACAGCGAAAAATCATCGAAGCCCGGTAGTGTAGTGGTCAATCATGCGGGACTCTGGATCCTGCAACCTCGGTTCGAATCCGTGCCGGGCTACTCAACTTTTTTATAATTCTTTTTGACCTTCAACTCTATCTTAATTTTTGTTTTTATAAAGTTTGTTTTTATAAAGTTTGTCTGCTTTTTATTTTCATTGTATTAGAGATTCATAAGGTTTTTTGCTCCAGGAAATAGACTTGCTGAAAACTCCAGACTCAATTTTTCCTTAAATAGAGGATTTGGTGTCAGAAAGATGAATTCCAACATCGAGGGGCGCAGAAATCTATGCAGATTTTCAAAAAAGGATAGAGAAAATCATCTCTCAGAATCATGAAAATTAATCAGTTTTAATAAATATATTTATTCTGATTGTCTGTGGAATATTGCATATAATTTCAAATAATCAGCCATATACAGAGCCTTTTGATTTAAAATAAAACTTCTTTATCCTTATATCTATACATAATAAAGGTAAGAGATCTAATATACTATCTAAATAATGTTAGTTAAATAAGATAAGTATTTATAATAAGTATTTGTAGTATATACTGAAGTAAAAACATAAAACAAATTACAGATTACAATCAAAAAACAACTTAATAGTGGGGAAAAACATGAGAATAAGAGTGGTTAGTTCCAGAGAAGAAATCTTCACACTTAATCCGAATGAGCGCCTTGTTCACCTGGCATTCAGACCTTCAAACAAGGACATCTTTGGACTGGTTGAAACATGTCCGAAGATCGAAGTGATCCAGTTACCCAAATCATATATGCGAACGGTTTCAAAATCCATAGAGATGTTCCTTCAGATGCAGAGGGTCCAGCTTCTTGAAGGAGATGTCTGGGGACACAGGAAAGACATTAACGAATATTACGCAATTCCCTCCTCAGTAATTGAAAAAATTAAAGATATGAAAACTGAAGGTAAGCCGGTTGAAGAAATTGAGAAAAAGATCTCTAGGGAAAGCAAGCTGAACCCTGAAATGGTTAGTTATATCCTGAACAAAGAAATACCTGCCTGATCCGCACGGGAAAGACATACCCTTGAGGTTCTGCTGGAAATTAGAACGTATAGCTATCGATTCCGCACAACACCTTTATCTAATCTCCAGCAAAATCTCCTCTAAAAGATAAAAAAGTTTAAACAGATGATTAAGGTTAACTTTCTGAGTATTCTGTTTTTTAATTAAGAATTAATTCCATATTAACCTAGCCAGTACTGTCATGTTTTACTATCCTTGATATTAAGAATTTGATATTTTCTGTACATTGTTCAAATGTAATGGCTGTAAACAGGGAAATTCCGTATCTTGACAAGCCTCTTATGTGCATTTTTTTAATTATTTATGGCTCTCTCTACCATTTCCATTTGCCCGATACTGTCTTCTCCCCATTTCTGTTTTGTTTCTTCACTCCACTGAAGCCTTCCATCTCCTATCATAGACTTTGGAATTGTGAATACCTTTGATCTGGTATTCCTGGGGGTGTTGCATCTTAACCATTTGTACTGGTTAATATCAGTATCATATACCAGACAATAATCAAGCTTAAACGCACTGGGGATATCTGAGGACTTATAGTAAACCTGTTTTAGACCTTCTTTTGGTTCCTTGCCCTGTTTCCGGTTTCTGCTGGCCATTTTTACTTCTTCTTTTCTTATATCTTCTAAAAATTTTAGACTTCTTTCAACTTCACTTTTAAATATAATTAGATGCCATTTCAAAGACAGTGGATAGTGTTTTCTTAAAAGTTCATTTAATTCAGCTATTAAAGCAGAGTCATTTGTGGTGTTTTCAATTTCTTCCATTAATTCTTTCATCCTGTTTAGATTTGCCCTCTGTCTTGCTTCACTTGTTACCATAGCTATCGCCAACATCTTAATTATAGTTTAACTGTATATGCAACACGATGTTCTTAAATTTTTTTGTCTGTTTTGCAGAGAATAAACATGGTTTACAAAAAACGCAAATGATATTCTTCGAATAACATGCCCAAAGAATGAAAGTACTTTAGAGCACTTTCATGCTAAATAAATACTGAATGAGAAAAGAGAATATTAATAAAGCATAGAGTTGAATTAAAATCCTTACAAAGAGTAGATATTGAGAAACAAATAATCTAACCTGAACACAGGATATAACACAGAACATTTCAGTACTTGCGCACCATGTCCTCCTGACATTTTAATTCGGACCACCCTCTTACGCCCAGGAGTCTGTTTATTCTATCCAGGTAATTTATATTACCTCGTCTGCACGAAAGCCAAAATCCTGAAGTCCGCATCCAAGAACAGTACCTGTCAGAAAAAATTGGTCATAAAGAGAAATGGATTTTTTGTAAAAACTAAAATGGGATGAAGGATGAGGGTTAAGCAATCATAAATTTATACTTAATCATAGATTTATGTTTATACCACATCCTTAAATCCCTTCCTTTGCGAATGATACTGACTGCGGTTATGACTTCAGGCTCAACATCGGGCGCTGATTTTCACTTCCTGCCTCGGTACTGTAGAAGGCAATGTAATTATTGTTTTCCGTGCGGGCTTTTATGAAGAAACCGGTGTTTTCATATTTTCCGCTTATGTATTCATTTACCAGGTCTGTTACGTTCAGTTCATAATAGTTGTTATCGGGAAGGGTGCTGCCTTTAATGGTGAGTATGGCATAAGGCGTGCTTCCCTGCAGGACTCCGTTTTTATCGTACCAGTCTCCTCCGGCATTCCTCCAGGAAACGTTTTTATCTCTCTTATTCCAGCTCACGTAGCTTGAATTCCAGGAAGAAGCAGGCCTGTAAACCTCAATTACGGTATCATTTGGCCTTGTTTTTCCTGCAGGGTAATACCAGTTAAGAGAAAGAGTGGCATTATCAATTCCTGTGGAGCTTGTGTATTCGCTCAGGTCAAACCACATTACGTCCCTGTATCTTCCGGCACTCATTCCACCAACATCAATAAACTGTTGATCCTGATATATCACTTCAGGGGAAGCTTCACGCAGGCGGTTATCTTTTGCACCGGCAATTGTAATATTAAGGACAGGATCTATGGATGAATTCTCATTTACAGTAAGTCTGGGCTTTTGTGTCTCGTTTTCGACGTCGGAACTGTAAAAGGCTATGTAGTTATTACTTTCAGTCTTTGCCTTGATAAAAAATCCTGTATTTTCATATTTTCCGTTTATGTATTCATTTACCAGGTCGGTTACGTTCAGTTCATAATAGTTGTTATCGGGAAGGGTGCTGCCTTTAATGGTGAGTATGGCATAAGGCGTGCTGCCCTGCAGGACTCCGTTTTTATCGTACCAGTCTCCTCCGGCGTTCTTCCAGGAAACGTCTTTCTCCCTCTTATTCCAGCTCACGTAGCTTGAATTCCAGGAAGAAGCAGGCCTGTAAACCTCAATTACGGTATCATTTGGCCTTGTTTTTCCTGCAGGGTAATACCAGTTAAGAGAAAGAGTGGCATTATCAATTCCTGTGGAGCTTGCGTATTCGCTCAGGTCAAACCACATCACATCCCTGTATCTGCCAGCACTCATCCCACCAACATCAATAAAAGAAGTATTCTGGAGGACAGTTTCAGGGGAAGCTTCACGCAGGCGGTTATCATAGAGCTCTCCTGCTGCGGGGGAAGAACTTTCCTGTTTGACAACGCTTAGAGTTGCTGTAGTCGAGGAATTTAGTTTTCCATCGCTTACCCCAAAGGTTACAATGTAAGTTCCTTCCTGTCCGGTAGTTGGAGCCCAGCTGAAAAGACCTGAACTGCTGTCTAAAGTTGCGCCTGCAGGAAGATTTGAAGCGGAGTAAGTAAGGGTGTCTCCGTCTTCATCCGATGCACTCACCGTAAAAGTCAAAATTTTTCCAATCTCAACAGTGGCTTTCTGGATGGATTTTATCACAGGAGCCTGATTGCTTGCTACTGGTGTTCCGGATTTTGAAGCATATTTTGTGTTTCCGAAAACCCCTATGTTGATCCTGTTTCCGTTGGGTTTTGGTTCGTTAGAATAGTCCGATAGGTTGTATCCTGCATCGATACAGGGAGAACTTGTGTTATCTGCTACCCAGCTTTTTCCATTCCATCTCCCTGTTTTTGATTTAAGATGATAGTCATGGTTGTTTCTATCAGCATACTGCGGATCTGCCTTTATATCAGAAGATGAAGCCTGTACATTCTTGTAATTCCCATCCGGATTTCCGTATAAGCAGTTGTTCTGGAGGACAAATGAGTGGGTATCTGATAATTCATTGGACACTCCATATCCGCTTCCACCAGAAGAAGATCTTGAATTTGTAATTATGTTGTTTCTCAGTGTAAGTACATAACCTGAACCGGACGGTGCTGAAGAATACACATTTTTCTGTACAATTCCGGCCCCGTAGACTCCATCTATCACATTGTTCTCGATGAGCGCATTGAACCCATCGGACATGATTCCCCCTATAATAATGCTGCTGGACTTTGTTCCGGTATCGTAAATCTGATTATGGTGAATATGAAGGTTTGCCGATGAGCCATTATAAGTGCCTGCCCCAAAAATCCACATCCCAACACGGGCAGTTTTGTATATCACGTTGTTATATATTTCGATATCATTCATTGAGGGAGAATTATACTTCTGGATTTCAATTCCCGCACCTCCGGAACCATCTGACGTGATTATATTATCATGCAGTCTGGCCTTGTTTGAATTATACAGCCTGAGCCCGCTGTTTGTCCTGCAGGTTATTGTGTTATTGTATGCTTCCACGCCAGAACAGCTGCTGGCATAAAGTCCGTCATGCCCAAGCCGATATATAGTACTGTTATAGAGTTTTATGCTGGAACAACTGTCTGTTTTCAAGCCGTCGCCGTGGTTATTGGTCAGATTCATGTTGTATACGCTTATGTTCTGACAGCTCTTCAGGTGGATAAGATTGTAGTACCCTTTACCACTTTCGACATTGGTATTTCCTTCCCGGTTTCCATCAATTGTAAAACCCCGGATGGTAATATCATGACTGCCTGAACTTCTTTCTTTTATCATTGGTTTTGTTGCATTCCAGTTTGCGCTACTGACAAGCTTTATCTTTGCGCTGGAATCCCCTTCAAGAACAGTATTGCTTCCAATCAGAAGAGTATCAGCAATAACGTATGTGAATGGACCTTTGAGATGGACAGTTGTATATGCAGAATTCTCAGCCACGAATTTAAGTGCCTGATTTATCTGTATATGGTCGTCTTTTCCGTCACAGTTGTAATCTCCACTGCCGTCTCCTGCCACATATACGATGGGTGCCGAACTTGCGCATAGAGCACCAGGAATGCCTGACAGAACCAGGCAGATTGCCATAAAAAATATTACTAATTTCCGATCTAACAGAGTGATCACCTGAAATATCTGTTAAACAAATTTCAGAATAATTCAACCAAAAAAAATATACAGTTTATTCGAAACTTGTTAATCTCCAAATCTAAGCCATATTTAGGTTCATAAGAATTTATCTCTGGAAACTGAATCCTCTTCTAACACTACAAAACCAGATCTTGCAGATAGGATTCACTACCGGCATATTTGGTATTCTGAAGAAATCCTTAAAATGGATCCAGACCAGAAGCTATTGTTTTGGTTTTTGGTTTGGACAAATAACACAGGACAGTTTTTTACAGAATTTAATCTCTTGTTTGAACCGGATATTTCAGCTGCAAACAATATAAATAAATTGTACTGATCCCCCTAAGTTAATTGCCTAAGTTATATTGTACTTTATGCATTATATTATAAAAATATTTGTGAAACTCTCAAATTAATTTTTGATTTCTTTATAAAAAAGGTAGCATAGACACAGGTGTGCAAAAATCGGAATCATGAAAACTCAAGAAGTCAAATGCAATGGAAAAAAATAATCAGCAAATTAATACGCAGACATAGGAAAAATTTAAAAGAAGAGGGTTTTCTGTAGATTATACTTCAGCGAGTTTGAATTTATTTCCTATAATGTTCAATATTCAAAAAAGAGTTTTTGTTTTTTTAGCCAAAGTCTTATTTCACTTAACCAGCTTTTTCAAGCAGGGCATTCGGAATCTTCGTATGATTTTTTGACCTTAGCTGCTATGTCTTCACCCAGCCTTTCGGATACATTTTCCACAAAGAGAGTAATGTACTCAAAAGGCACGCATCCCAGACTCTCTTCTCCGGAAAAGATAAGCCTGACAAGGTATTTAAGCTCACATATAGACAGCAGTTTGATTCTTCTCAGAAAATCGTCTGCATCTTTTGAGTAATGATTTGCCAGAGGTGGAAGGATAGAACGGTAATTGACTCCTGACCCTGAACAGAGGTATCCTTCACATTCCGGAGCAACCATCTTCAAGATTCCAATATCCATTTCCGAAAGTATTCTTGCCATTATGATCACCCACAGTAAAACGTAAGACCAGCCAAACCTGGTTTATAATTATTTCTCAACAAAGATGATTTTATGTTTCTCTCTTTTTCTCTTTTTAAAGGATCACTCCCCTTTTTCGAGCGGGACAAGAGCATACTGTATAGCAAATAAGGTCGCACAGATTAAAAAGTATTTGTAATCTGCTCCCTTTTAGTCCTCTTGAGCTCAGCTCACTTCTACAATCTGTAAATTAGTCTGCTTGAGCAAGCGAAGCGAGTATTCTAAACCAAAAATTAGTCCTCTTGAGGGAGCAAAGCGACCGAAAAGGACACCGCCCTCCCGAGGCGGAACTCGGGTGGCGGAACTCGGGTGGCGGAACTCGGGAATGATGGGGGGCTCCCGAATCGCAAATCGGGTGTTACAGCTCAAGCCTCATAAGGTCTTCTGCAAGGATAACCTCGCCTTCAACATAGTCCTTCAGACGGTGTACTGCTTCTCTTTCATGTCCTCTCATTTCTGGATAGAAATGTGTCAGGCAGATGCTTCCAATCTCTTTATTGTATTCTTCGAGAATTTCAGCCAGGGTGCTCGGTGTTGTGTGATTTGTTACTTTTGTGCCGGCGGGAAAAGAGCATTCATGAATCAGGAGATCAGCTTCAACTGCAAGGTCCATTACATCTCTACAGGGTTCAGTGTCCCCTGAGTAAACAAATTCTCCATCTTCTGCAGTCACGCGGTATGCCAGAGTAGGTATGCTGTGGGAGGCGGCTGCACAGGTTATTTCACAGTCAAACCCTTCAGGTGTGAATTCTTTTCCCGGAGGTAGCTCTATAACATCTGCGTCTACCCCGTCCATGATATATTCATAAGCCCCAAGAACCGTTGAAAACCAGTCTTCGGTCCCTTCAGGGCCATAGATCCGCATATCTGTCTTTCCTCTGAGCCAGTTAGCCTTCAGCAGGGGGATCAGGTCAGCAACATGGTCAAGGTGAAGATGTGAAAGAAGTACGGTATCAACATTCGTATGTAAGATTCCGGCATCGGGAAACCGGCTCAAAACGCCGCTCCCGCAGTCAATAAGAAGAGGTTTTTCCTCAAGACCGACTAATACTCCGGACTGTACCCGACCCTTCTGAGGGATCGCAACTCCAGTGCCAAGAAATGTAATCTCCATAAGGTAGAGAATAAACTTTAAATAATTTAACTTTATTTAAAGCATGTCTGCTTAACGAAATTTTTGCGGCTTAGAAGGTCTGATTTTTTTTAGGCGCGAGGGTTGCCCAGCCAGGCCAAAGGCGTCGGACTTAAGATCCGATATCGAAGGATTTCGTGGGTTCGAATCCCACCCCTCGCATCTGTCTCTAAAAGTCCTGTTTCTCTATGCATAACATAAAATCAATATTTTTTACATTAAAATCCTGCTTAAATTTTGATCTGTTTACATAAAATCGATACTGTTCCACCTCGTATTTTTCTTAAAATATTTGATAACTGTTGTGGAAAATGAGATAATCCTTAATAAAGCAAGAGAGGACGGTATTTCCTGAAGGCAAGATTGCGACAGTGCCGCCGAACCCCTGCAGAAATCTTACACATACGTTGCTTTTTCTCATATCCATAACCTCGCATTTTTTGAATATGATAGGAAGTTCCTGTAGAACGCAATGTTATTTTTGGCAAAATCACAAAATTTATATTGGAATCCGTAGATTACTATATACGCGAATAAGATCCATCAGAAAAATCATAAGGATCACTACTGCTTTTATATTAAAAATTCGCGGGCAAAATCCCCTTTAAGCAAGGATTGACACAGTAACTGTACCATTGTAGCACAATTGGTTGTTGATACGGATATCGCAGAGCATTCAGCATTTAAGCTGAAAGGGTAAAATCACCTGTATTTCTTCTTCTTTTTGGGTGGTATATCGAAGCGACATTATTGTATCAATGAAATTGCAGAGGTGATGATCGTGAACATAGAAAAGAAGCGTTTATTAAAAGCATTTGGATTTAAGCGAGAGGTTGCGGTAATTAAGGCGTGCAGATGTCCGTTATGTGCGGAAATAGTAGATAAAAGAGAGTTCAGGAACAAAGCTTTTGTAAAGGAATTCGAGAGTTCCGGGTTATGTCAGGGATGTCAGGACACGGTTTTCGGATATAGAGTAGCATGGTGACAGATTTTTTAAGAGATTAGTATTGACTAATTTCTTTTTATCCTGAAAAACCCTGTTTCTGTATTTATATTTTAAACTCACTCAAAAAGTGGGCGACGTTTTATATTATATATACCTGCATGAACATGTCATGTTTCCTCGGAGACACTGTATAACGCAGAGATAGTTATAGAAGGATTTTATCTATTCCTGTTTATCTGGCACATATGTGTGTCGTCCTGAAGCCTCAAAATCAATGCTCTTTTTATATCATCAGGCTAAAGAGTATGTTCCTTTATTCTTGCAAATCCTGAAAAATCTGGGTTATATTCCAGAAAATAATCTCTTTTGAATACCCTGGAGATGCAGCAAAAATATTTTCACAGTTTTTTGGATTTTAGAAGAACAATCATAAGTTATTTTGCAAAAATTTATTTCTGGTAGACGCTATGATTAGTAAAATAAATATATCACTAAAACCATAACTTACTAATTAAATTATTTCAGTTAGAAAAATCACACAAAATCATGCATAATTATCAGACAGGATGGTGTGCTTTTACTTTGTAGCTGAAAAGAAAGACACTGCAGCATATTCAGAGATCAGTAATTTTTGAAATTCAAAGGAAGTTTTGTTTGTAATCATGTTTCTAACAGGATATATCATTGAATGAATCGGGACTCCGGGAGGGAAATTATATGACCAGAAAAACAGATGATGTCGTGTGTCCAAATCCAGAATGTGCATATTATCTTAAAGCTGAAGGAAAGGCAATAATAAAACGTGGAAAATACAAAACCGGACATCAGAGATACTACTGTAAACATTGTGAGAAATTTTTTATGGATACAATAGGCACGGCTGTTTACCGCAAACATCTTTCTAAAGAAGAAATCAGAATGATATACCGTCTTTTTCTTGAAAAAAATGGGATACGAAGCATTGAAAGGATAACAGGACATCACAGGGATACAATTAGCAACCTGCTAAAAGATACTGTAAAGAATGAAAAAACAGAAGAATATCTGATCAATCAGATAGGACTGACGGCTGAAGAATGTGAGAAATTATGGGTATTTTTAGAAAAAAAGAGAAGCTCTTCCCGAAAATCTACCTGAAAAGATGCTAACTATCACTTTTGTGAAGCTGTTACATTAAGAATTTCTTTTATATTACTTACTCTTTTGAATTTTTTATTGCCCAATCACAAGAATTTATTAAAGTAGTAAGTATTTTATAAGAGGGCATGCGTCCATTAAGCAACTTCTGCACTCTGTAAACTGACAGATGCCTGATAACCGGTTATGTGAAATCGGTGTATGTAAAGTAAACTTTTTGAAACCACTGATTTTTCAGTTAACCGTGTGTCTACATCTGACAGTGAAGGTATTCGGGAGGCTGAGTGCACAGGTCATATAAGCTACATTCCTGACTGAAACAAAAAAAGCATGAGATTCTGGAATTCAGCCATTAGAATATACAAAAAAGATCAAGCTTAACATGTTTTGGACTTTTTGATGTGATTAAAAGATAAAGAGTCAAACAGGAGTTAGAATTTACCGTTGATGTTAACGTTCCTGAGGATGCAGATGGTGGATATTCTCAAGCCCGCATAGACTTCACAGATGATTCATATTCCGAAGAATATGGTTATTATACCTATTCACTGGATCTTTACATCAATATTCCAGTATATCAAAAGCTTGAGCTTCAGACAGGTTACATCTCTGACTCCGTTGAGGCAGGAGAAGAATACGAATATACTGTAAAAATCAAAAATGTGGCATTCAGAAGTATAACTCTCGATCCAGAGATAAGCGAATACATTTATGGAGGCTATTCCAGTGAATTGGATCTTGATGATATAATAGAAATAACTGCGCCATCAACATTAGAACCGGATCAAACTGCTGATATGGTTATCCGGGTCCCTGTTCCAGCAAACGCAACCGGAACTTACAATGGTTATATTGATATGAACATTGATGGAAGCGAAAATAACGGATACGAGCCGCAGCTGGAGCTGTACTTAACGGTCCTGCAGCAGCCCACAGATCCTTATGTTAAAACCTTCAGCACCAAGAATGAAGATCCTATAACAATTGAAATCTCAAGTTATGAATACGGATCGAATTCATGGCTGCGTACCCCACCGAAAGATGAATCCCCGTCTTTTGAACTGAGCCTCAAATACAATTCCAGACCTGTTGATATGACCCTTGTAAAAACAACACAAACTGGCAATGTAGTGTCCTGACCATTTAATTATTCCACATAATATTTTGACATTTTCTCATCTGCATTCTTCCTTGTAAACTTCCATTCAATTTTCTTTTTATGCTCATTCCTTCTTTTTGTCCATGCACCCACTTC